>MDTB01015829.1_pt1 | contig 26059 bp, 42 predicted proteins | sample 811161 | NCBI WGS metagenome assembly MDTB01 (sample SAMN05326650, study PRJNA326480) | marine metagenome | isolation source: seawater | place: Mediterranean Sea | collected 2009 | reverse complement strand
CAAACTGCGTCACGCTGTTCGCCAGCGTTGCCTAACTATTATCGCTAAGGAACGTCGTCGTCGCTCCGGCCTGCAACCAGGGGATATCTTCTACTACACACCCGCCATGATCCGTGAGTTACTGCCCGACATATGGGATGAGGACGATTGGGTTAGCGGCAATACAAACAATGCTGAAGAGATTAGAAGCCCGTCACGCCCAGCGGAAGGCAACAATAGGCTGGCTATGGTGGCTGATGTTCGCTCTTCATTCTACACCCTATCTGAGAAGGATCAGAACTTCCTTGAGGACTTCTACCGTGACGGTGGTATCACATCTGATATCATGGCAGCACGACTAGAAGTTACAGAGCGCACCGTTCGTCGTCGTGACGACAGGATTATGGAGAAGATGGTGGAGCGTCTTGGCGGGGAACCTCCGTGGACTCGCTGATTCCTCCACACATCTCACACACCAGCCAACTGCGCCACTGAACGTAGATGCACTGATGGTCTTGATCTAACTCGGGATCACACATGGCTCTCCTTCGCAACAGTTATCTTTGTAGTGGCATGTGGGACAGAGCCAACGATAGTAAGTACCGTCGTACTCCGTCCCACACCAGAAGCACTCAACCATGCAGTCTTTCCCCAACTACATGCTGACAGTAGCAGTTCTTGCACTCTTTATGTAACTCTTTAGCGGCTCGGAAAGTTTCCTTAGACTTATCCATAAGTCCTTTATCTTCTTCATCACGACCCCTAGCGTTCAGGGTTCCCGCTGCTTTACAGGTATCGCATATCATCGTTAGCCTCCAATGGATCAGGCCCGTCGGCAGGGCATGGAACTGATACTACTGAGCCGCAGCACATACATACACCGTCAAGAAGATACATACCTGGCTGCTGTGTTTCACCATCAAAGATTGCTCCGATGAGAAACATATCCGAACCGCAGGGGCACACATATGTGGGTATCCCCCTGTAGTCGGGCGGGTTTTTGACATGGAATAAGTGTCGCATCCAGGGTAAAGGGTGCGAAAAACCCTTATTTTTCAAGGGTTTTTTAGGTATCTTAGGCCACAACATCAGCAGTCCCTTACTTTCGTGAAGCCAGCACCATGCGCGTGAGATGCTGACCAGTGATGCCGTCCACCCAACCCAGGCTTGCGGGGTGTGGGGTTTACCGTAACCCAAAACACTTCCTCTTGTAGATAAGGCGGTGCTTTGTTTGGTCGAACACCGACGTAACCGGGATCTACCTTCGCAGCGTAATGATCCCAAGTTTTTTGCACGAACTGATACGCACCTGAGCCTCCGCTGGATCTTGCTTTGAAGTTAGAACCTGACTCTCTACTGAGTATGCACTTACGAAACTTCTCCCACTTCTTCTCGTAGTGCCAGCCACGGTAGAGACTGTCAGGTATCTCTTCCACATTCTTCGTTGGCTTCCACGGATTGCGATAATCAAAGTCAGGTTTATCCATCAGTGCTGCTGCCATTACTAACGCTTCAATCATTTCTCACTCCTATAAGTTTAGTTACCGCTGCCTTCATTGGCTCAGGGCCAGGGCTTACAATCTCCTTTCCTATTGCTTTGGTTGCTTGATGTTTAGTTTCGTATGGGCCGAACGTGAACCATCCAAGTCTAGCATCATTCGCTAGGACAACCCAGGTTTCTCGTTTACTGAGACTGTCGTAGACGGTTTGGATTACTTCCCGTGATAGGGTGTCTACATCATCCCATTCTTTGTCCAGCAGAGCCGTTACAGACCTTATTTCAGACGCCCTAGGCCGCATCATCCCTCCTTCTCAACTTAGCACGAATGCGTCGTCGGTCAGTCGGTGTTGTCGCTGCCCACACACCCTCCCATTCATTCCAAATAGCATATTCCAGACATTCAGAATAAATCGGACAGTTCCGACATATCTTTTTTAATTGAGGATTGAGGGCCATTGCTTCGTTTGGCTTGAGGAAAAATAGTTCTGTATCTATCCCCTTGCATGCGGCAGCCTGCCACTCAACGTCATCGTACTTCATCAACCTCAACCTCCAATATGCCATCTTGATCTACTAGCCACTTCGCCAACTCGTTAGGGTCAGAGAAGTGGTAGTAGTCAGGACTGTAGCCACCAAAGATTGCCACCCGATAACGCATTAGAAGTCCTCCAATGCCTTCACAATCTCTGGTATGTCGTCAGGCTGGTAGCCCAACAGTTCTACGGCAGTGTCAGCGTACTGCTGGCTGCCAGGATCAACGTAAGGCCACGGCTTGACGCTGTAACCCTTGTATTTTGCGTATCGCAGATACATGGCACGACCAACTAACTGTGTCACATATGTGCGTTCCATCTCTTCACTCATTCCGTTTCCTTTCACCAGGCCAATCTCTCCGTGATCTTGGCACTCAACTCTGCTACATCATACTGAGAATACGGTGGTTGTTCCTGTCCAGGGTAGCCAAAGGCTCTGTCTAGGTGATCCTCCAGCGCACACTCAAGGATACTTATTTCTTTCTCACTGAATACGAACGTGAACTTGTCAGTCATGCTTCCTCCCTCTATCCAACCTGCGCTGTTTGCTTACACTTCGGACACCGAATTATGACCGGATCAAAGAGAGACTTGACCGGCATAATCCTCATGTCCACGCGGCAGTAGCCGCACTCGTACCCTTCGCCTCGCTCCAACTCACTCATGCTTCCTCCTTGTTGTGACACTTGCAATCGCAAGTCATTGTTATTCCATACACGGCATAGACAGGGCCAGAGCATCTGTCGCATTCACGCTCCTGCCCCGCCCACTTCTTACACCACGATGTGACCGGCATCAGTCACTCGGCTCATGGTTCTCAACAAGCCATTGCAGGTAGGCGGCATGAGACTTGACGACAACCTCGTATCCAGCCTCACTCAGCGCCTTGATGGTGGGCCAGGGATCTGTCGCAACATCTATCCCGTCCCATATTTCTGGCACGAACGGGTTGCTCTCCCAATAAGTGCCACGGTCACTATCAACTTCGTACACGGTTACTTGTTTCATCTCTATCCTTTCTGTTAGGAGATAGCACCAGCCATTGTGCCGATGCTACCCCGACTCCCTAGGTTAGCACGAGAACCGGCAGTGCGTCCGGCACTCTGCGTACCCCTGCCACGGCCTTCCCAACCATTACCACGGTACGTCCCTCGTGCATTGTGATTGTTCTTGTAATAGTCGTCCACTTCCTCAGACTTACTCGCCAGTACGAGCGCACCGGACGTTACCGATCCGTTATCGTCGGTCACTTCCACGCTATCGGCTGCCTTTTCCCTGGCCTTCAGCAGGCGTTCCGTAACCTCACTCCTGAACGCTGTGTAGAAAGAACGCCTAGCGGTGCGCCCATCCATCGGCTTCTCCGACCACTCCGGCCCCCATCGTCCGTAAGTCTCGTACTCAATCGTGTCATTACGGTAGGCTTTCGTCTTGAGATACCGCTCCGCAGCGTCCACCATCTGCACACTCAGACTGTTGTATAACGCTTCGGTAACGTCAATATCTGACGGGAAACCGTAAGCGGTTACATACATACTGCTATGTGCGATTGTGAACCTCACATCGTTAGCGTGCCCGATACAGGTCATCAACTGCACAAAGAATGGCTTGGTACGGGACTTATCGCCCCACTCAAACATGTCTATGTGCCTGCTGGTCACCTGCTCACGCTTGTGCTTATCCTTCTGCTTAGTACGCGCCACTTCCAGGTCAATAGACGCGACCGTCGCTAACTCCTGCGCCTTCGACATGAGAGCATCACGCTCATGCTCGCTATCGGTAGACTCTGCCTTTATCAGCAGCGCACCGATCTTACCCATCAAATCAGACATTCTCTTTCCTTCCTATCGTTATTCCTTCTTTGTCCAGCAGGATCACATACACCAACCCTGCCTGTAACCCTACATAGTTTTCCAGTAGGTCCAACATTACTTCAGCGAACCCTACACCATGCCCCTGACATGGCGCTAGGTGGTGTGCTATCTCGTGCAGCACCACTGTCTGTCGCCACGCCCACGATCCACTATCTCTCTGCGGGAGAGTGATACGGCCCATGCCGTGTGTGTAGTACGCCTTCTTGTGTAGGCTTTTCCGTCCTTCCACCACTCTCACTTTCTTGTGTCGTGTGTCGTGCCTGCCATTGTAGTCCCGTATGACTGCGTTCGCGTACCGTTGGATGTGATCTAACTCCCCGAACTTGTATTCCACGGGCATTGTTAGTTGCATTCCAGCGATACCACGGTAGGTGTTGTCGCCCTCACTGCATACGTCAAGTATGTCCCGCAGCGCGAACTCCACTTGGTACACCTTGCTTGCGTTTCTGTCCATCTATGCGTCCTCGTCCTCCTCAAACATCATGTTCACCATATCTTCCACCACTTTCAGTCTTACTACCTTACTCATTTTTACCACCATGCTCTGTAGTAGAAGGATATTTCAGTGTCTGACAGTGCGCCAGACTTCTCTAGTCGGTTGATGCTATCTACCGTGTATTGCAGGTCACGGAAGTACCATTCGTCTAGGTCTTGCCCACCGTAGAAGAACCCTTCCATTGGGCTAAGCCCTTCACTCGCAGCCATAGCCTTCTTGTCTTTGGCCCCTAGCACCAGTTCGCACGACTGCCGCAACTCCACCAGTGTGTCGGTACTAACGTAGTAGTCCTGGCAGTTTTGCATGTCACCATCGGCTAGGTGGTCCTGCATCCATCGCTGGATGCCGTTAGCCTTGCGCCACTGTGCGGCGTTGTATGTCAGTGAAATGCCAGAGAACCCATCGGGATCTAAGACACCCCCTCGTGTCATCGGTGCGATGATGTGAAAGTCGGGGTTCTCCGTCGAACCACCGTCCGTCCACTCTCGCCTACTGATGTATTGCCTTGCTTCTAGGTACTGATCTAGCCCCATCTTTCTATCCTCTCTCACTCATTTCGGTTAGTCCTCTAATGAAGGCCAGTGCTGTCACTGTCCCCAGCGTCTCCGCTACCCTGCGTTGCACTGCGTCACTCGCGCCCTTCTCGTACAGGTAATCGTACAACTCGTTGTGTACTTCTTCTTCTTCCTTGCGTAACTCTTCAGTCGTCCTCATCGTCACATCCTTCCTGTTTCGCGCAGTGCGCCGAACACATCCCGCATTCACCGCACCATGCACCATCTTGCTCGTACTCTGTCACTCCGCAGTCGTCACACCGACCACCGTCAAAGTCGGGGTCGTAGTCATCTAGCGGGAAGTCTAGGTATCGTTGATACTCTGCCGTGTTCATCATTATTCTGTCCGTCCTCTCTGCATGATCCATATTAGTGCTTGCATGTCTCGTGGCTGCATTCTCCAGCGCCCTGCTAACCGTCGTATTGCTGCCACCATTTCCCGGTACTGCACCCTAGTCGGTGCGTCCCTGTCGTCTATCCCTGCTGCCCGTATCATGTGTACGTCTATCGTCACTGCGTCCGTGTCACCGAACAAGTTCAGTGCAAAGTTGTACGTTTTCGGTGACGTAGGCTTATTTAGGGCGGTGATACCCCACCGCATTACGTCACGGGCACGCACCACGCTAGAGCCTAAGCCTAAGCCTGTCTCGCCCCGTAGCCATGCGTCTGCTACTTCTAGGTTACGCTTCCACGGCATGCGCGGTGACCATGCTGCCACCACGCCACACGCTACGGCTACGGGTATCTCGTGCTGGTAGGCCAGTTCCTCACACTGTCGCTCCGCATCGGAATACCACGAGCACGCTTGCGATATGTCGTAGGGTGTCGCGTCTGCGATCACTCTCGCGTACCGTCGTGCGTACCGTCGGACGTTACGTTCCGTCATACGATCATCTCCCTCGTTCCATCCTGCACTTCTTCGGCGTAGTCCACTGCACTTTCGTAGGTGTGGAATATTCCTTGACTACCGCACCCACCCTCCTCGCGTGTCGGTCGGTGGATCAGTTCGTAGGTCATTGCTCCATCCTCATCCTTGTCCTCGCAGAGCCACCATTCTCCGTTGTCGCTCGCGTACCACCATAGTGCGTCGTCCATCCTGTCCATCCTTATCACCATCCCAAATCTGCCATGTCGGAGGCTACTCCGTCAAGGTCGTGTCCAAAAGCATCGTACAGAACGCTAGAGATGAAGGCTCTATCCCTAGCGCCATCGTCGGCAGGCTCACACGGCTCGTTGATAGCGAACGTGAATGCCATGCACCCCTTACCGTAGAACTCTTCCTTGAGCCTCGCGTAGGCCTGTTGGTAATCGTCTGGCTCACCAAGGTAGTGCTTACGGTAATCCAATTCCTCGTGCAGGGAGTCCATATCCCACGGCTCTGCACACTTACTACAGTAGATATCCATTCTCTCCATCCTTTCTGTCTAGCCTAACTGTATACCCTTGCCGGTCGTTACGTCAATGATTCTTGCATTCTCGCCCATCGCTTCTAGCAACATCACTAGTTCCTCTAAGGTAGGCTCGTAATCGTCGTAGTCGGTGCTGGTAGTTTTTTCATCCATGTTTACCACTGTCCTATCAGTTCTAGGAAGTCTCCATCTCGTATCCCCGATATGAACCGTAGGTCACATGAGTCGTTGTACCACCGTCGCAACCTAAGGTACATATCCTTTGGACTAGCAGTGTACGTCTCGTAGGCACTGTCGTCCCTGGTAAAGAATTGCGCCTCCCATTCATCTAAGGCTAGGTATATCTTGTGGCAACCGTCGAAGGCTATGAGCCTGGCCTCCGGTAGCGCATCAAGAACACGCACCCACCCTTCAGTCTCGTGCATGATCCATTCATGGTCGTTCATTACTCCCACTCCATTCCGTACCCTTGTGCTACTGCGGTCAGTAACATCTCTGTCAGTTCCTCGTGCGTCGCATTCCCTAAGTCTAGCGTGCTGCCTAGGTACTCTGCTGCACCGATCAGTAGTGTAGGTGTCATCGTTCCATCCTTTCGTCCTGGCCTTAGAAGTCTGCCATGACTACGGTCGGGACTAGTTTGCGTTCTGCGTCGTGGTCGGTGCGTTGATACCTACGGATAGGTGCGTCAACGTGTTCCACTAGGTTAGTGGTCGTGCTTACTTTTTCCTTGCGAGCGGTGCGCGGTTTGCGTCCGTAGGCAGAGACGTACCCGTCAGGGGTCGAAGCACTACGCAGTGCGTAGGCCCGTCGCGGTGTCCGGTACATCACTCTACCTAGGTCGGTAGGCGTTCCGCCCGCACCATATGGCGAGCGCATTACTAGTCTCCCTTCCATCCATTCTGTCTTACTGTCGTAACGCTATCATACTTCGGTCATTCTGTCAAGCCTTGCCTTGCATTTTTTCGATAATTTCTAGGTGGATGCCTTCCCCTAGGGAATGCTACTAGCATCGCATTACTAGTTACTATCTAGGTGGAACACTACAGGAGAATGAAAACCCTGTCTAGAGGACAAAACAGACAAAATAGGACATTCTGAAAACTTTTTTATATCGACCGATAATCGGACGCCCACGCAGTGCTGGAGCGTTTTGTCCGTTTTGTCCATGCCACTACCACGATTGCCTAGGCATGTCAATACCCCTAGGGGTATACGACTATAAGTGTCTGATATGTCCGTCATGTCCGTGCTGGAATGATATGCAACATATGCGCACAATGTCCGATATGTATACCCTGACGGTAGTCGGTTCCCGATTATCCGTATATTCCGGTATATAATAGTATTTATCCTACTATGTCGTGATAAATCGGACATATCCCCCACCATAGTTGGGTGTCCGATAGTCGGACAGAGCGGGTCAATCGTGAACGTGAACACATTCACAATGTCTGACCCGGGGGTATTTATAAAGTAGGGGTAGGGTAGTATATATATATACAGGGTTTAGATGTGCGTGATATTGTCGGCCTTGGTGTCCTAGTATGTCCGGTTTTGTCCTATTTTTATGTAACGATTTGGTAAACTTTTTATTTTTGGTGTCCGGTTTTGGGTGGTTGGACAGGGATATATATAGTGAGGGGTTTTTTAAACCCCGAACCTGTGGCTACTCACCGGGAGCCGTAGCCGAAGAGCGAAGGCTAACGGTGAATGGGTCGGTCGGGACTCCCTTATTGTCCGTCCCTCCCTCCCCTCTACTTGACCCAACCAGACCAAGGCTCTCAGGAAGCCGCCTTGGTATTGGGTGGAAGGATTTGATAACCGTGGCAGGAAGAAAAGCAGGTCAAGATCTTGCCTCGGTAAAGCAAGACTTCTTGACTCAGATGCAACGAGGCATGAACATTAATCAAGCCTTGGAAGTTATCGGTCGCAATAGGTCTACCTACGAACGCTGGCGGCGTGAGGACTCTGAGTTCCTGGTCGCCGTGGAGCGTATCAAGAATCTGGAGAAAATCTCTGGGCCGCGTGAGCGGGAGTGGATTTCATTCCCCGACTTCTCAGAGAAGTACCTAGATGCCAAGGTGTTTCCTCACATGACCAATGTGGTGGATATGCTAGAGGGCCGCAATCCGGCTTGGACTCACCCAAGTATGACTTTTGAGAAGGGTGAGCGGGATCTGGTCATGGTAAACATGCCGCCGGAGCATGCTAAGACTACCAGCATCACCATCAATTATGTGTGCTATCGGATCTGTATGGACCCGAACATTCGCGTGATCCTGGTGTCTAAGACCGCGGAGATGGCGAAGAAGATGCTGTACGCGATTAAGACTCGCCTGACGCATCCTCGCTACGATGAGATGATTACAGCCTACGCGCCGATGGGTGGGTTTGATAAGAACTCTGAGGCGTGGAACCAGACTATGATTTATGTGTCTGATGATGCCAGGGATTCTGGGGAGAAAGACCCCACGGTGCAGGCCCTAGGTATTCGGGGGCATATTTACGGCGCACGCGCCGACCTGATTATTCTTGACGATACGGTTGACCTGACTAACGCGCACGAGTACGATAAGCAGATTGACTGGCTTCAATCGGAGGTTATATCTCGTGTATCGGCTTCAGGAAGTATGCTCGTCGTGGGAACGCGCTTGGCGGCGAAGGACTTATATTCCGAACTCCGCGACCCTCACCGCTACCCTGATGAGGAATCGCCGTGGTCATATCTCTCCATGCCTGCCGTCCTTGACTTCAAAGACGATCCGAAGGACTGGGTAACTCTCTGGCCCAAGTCTAACCAGCCGGAACCGGGGTCTAAAGCAGACACCCAGGAGGCTGATGAGAACGGCTTGTACCCCAAGTGGGATGGGTCAAGGCTATTCCAGAAGCGCCGCAGGGTATCCCCGCGTGCGTGGGCTATGGTCTACCAGCAACAGCAGGTGTCCGATGATGCTATTTTTAATGGCGATGCCATCAAAGCGAGTATTAACGGCAATCGTATGGCTGGCCCGATACCGAAAGGTATGGTTAACTGCCGACCGCAGGGAATGGAAGGGCTAGTTGTTGTCGCTGGCCTTGACCCGGCTACCGCTGGGCATACCGCTGCCGTGGTTGTAGGGCTAGATATTAAGACGCAGAAGCGTTACGTCCTAGATATCTATAATAAACCAGGGATTACCCCTGAGGCTATGCGGGAAATGATTAAGGGCTGGACGGATAGGTACAATATATCCGAATGGCGCATTGAGAGGAATGGATTTCAGGGTTTTCTGGTGCATGATAGGGAGTTGAACGAGTTTTGTTCCTCCCGTGGCAGCGTCATCAAGCCACATTTTACTGGTCAGAATAAGCACGACGCAGACTTCGGTGTGGCCTCTATGACGATCCTGTGGAATGGCTGGGAAGATGGCTACGAGTTGATTGAGTTGCCCTCCACGCATGGGCAAGAAAGCGCCAAACAACTGATAGAGCAGTTAGTTACCTGGCATCCTGGCGCACCGAAGAACCAAAAGACCGACATTGTAATGGCTTTGTGGTTTGCTGAACTAGCGTGCAGGGACCGGGTAACCCTGGCGAGTAACTATACGCGGTCCCATGTCAATAACGCTTTCCTGACCCCGTGGGATAGAAGTCAGCAAACGACCGTCAGCCTCCTTGAAGCAGAGGCATCAGGGGCTTGGAAGCCCATTGGGGCGTAGGAGGATTTTTGAGCAGCATGTATGACGACTTGAATTTTAGCAGTAACGACGGCGATACGTCCTCGTTGCGTGCGATCAAGTCTCACTACGACCGCATGAAGGCCCGGTGGGGCGAGCGGGACCAGCGTATGCAGAACGTTCTTGCCGTGCGGCAGGGGCGTATGCGCGATGTGTACCCCGACCTGTTCCCTGAGGGGCCGTTCGACCGTGGCATTGTGGCAAACATGGTGGACGTTGCAGCCCGTGACTTGTCTGAGGTCATGGCTCCGCTACCTGCATTCAACTGCGCCAGCGCCAAGATGGTGTCGGACACTGCGCGAGAGTTCGCTGAGAAGCGTACCCGCATCGTCAATGGCTACCTGGACTACAGTGACGTACAGCGTCAAATGTACACGGCGGCTGATCGTTACTTCACTTACGGCTTTGTGCCTGCTATCGTGGAGATTGACGCTAAGAATCAGATGCCACGCATCACGTTCATGGATTCGATTGGCGCGTACCCGGTATTTAACCGCTGGGGCCAGATAGATGCGGCGTACTTCTCATTCTACAAGACCCGCGACGAACTGGTCGCTATGTACCCAGCAGTAGAGGGTGCTATCCGCGAGTCGTCTATGGGTAACGAACTGATTGAGGTTGTTCGCTACCACGACTCCAAGGTGGATATGCTGTTCCTGCCCACCCGTCAGGGCGTGGTTTTGGAAAGCGTCAAGAACCCCGTGGGCGAGTGCCTGGTCGAGTGGACGCAGCGCCCCGGTCTAGACGACGAGTCACATGGTCAGTTTGACGATGTGCTGGCAGTACAGGTCGCTAAGGCTCGCTTTGCCCTGTTGAGTCTTGAGGCGGCGCAGAAGTCCGTGCAGGCTCCGATTGTCCTGCCGCCAGACGCGCAAGAACTAGCCCTTGGCCCCGACAGTGTTATCCGTACAGCCAATGGTGAGCGCGTTCGTCGCGTACCCATTGAGGTTCCAAGTAGTGCTTTCGCGCAGCAAAGCATCTTGGATCAAGAATTGCGTCAAGGTTCGCGCTACCCCGACGCTCGCACAGGCGAGGTTGAGGGTTCTATTGTGACTGGGCGAGGCGTGCAAGCCCTCATGTCAGGGTTTGATACGCAAATCCGCACTGGTCAGGCGATGTTCGCCAAGACATTCCAGAACCTTGTACGCAAGGCATTCATGGTTGATGAGATGTTGTATGGCTCAGAAACTAAGACGCTACGCGGGAATGCCGACGGCACACCCTACGAAATCAAGTACCGCCCTGAGCGCGATATTAAGGGCGATTACACCGTAGATGTGCAATACGGCCTTATGGCTGGATTGGACCCGAACCGTGCGCTCGTGTTTGGGTTGCAGGCTCGTGGTGATCGTTTGATTAGCCGCGACTTCCTTAGGCGGCAAATGCCGTTTGCCTTGAACGCTACCGAAGAAGAGCAGCAAGTTGATATCGAAGAGATGCGCGACTCGCTGAAGCAAGCAGTAGCGGGGTATGCACAGGCTGTACCAGTGTTGGCACAGTCTGGGATGGACCCCGGTGAAGTTCTGTCACGCTTATCAGAAATCATTCTCGGGCGACAAAAGGGTAGGCCAATAGAAGAAATTGTGTCAGAGGCTTTCGCGCCTGAGGAGATCCCCACGCCACCGGGGGTTGAGCCTACGGGTGAGGAAACCGCAGGGATGGTCGGTTCCCCTGGTGCGGCTCCCCCTGGTGGTGCTGGGCAAGACCTAGAAGGAATTAGTGAGGCTACGGGGCTACTCCGTGGCGTAGCACCGGGTCAGGCAGGCATGTCACCTGGCGGTCGCCCCGACCTACAGATGCTTATGGCAAGCCTTGGGGCTGGTGGAGAACCGAATCTGACGGCTGGCGTTAGCCGCCGTCTACCAATCTAGGAGATGTGTATGTGCGTTAGTTGTGGATGTTGGTCCGACATGGATCAAAAGATGGGCGGGGATGGCGCTCATCCTGAAGATTCTTCCAAGATGCCAAACATCAAGATTGAGAAGGCCCCCGAAAATGGCTCCAGTCCGAAAAGCAGCAAAGTCTAAGCCCAAGTCTCGCGTTAACGAGTCCAACAACTACACAAAGCCTGCTATGCGTAAGCGGCTCTTCAATGAGATTAAGGCTGGCGGCAAGGGCGGCAAGCCGGGTCAGTGGTCTGCTCGCAAGGCACAGATGCTTGCTAAGCAATACAAAGCCAAGGGTGGCGGGTACAAGTAATGAAAGAGACACAGAAGTCACTAAAGCGTTGGACAAAACAAAAGTGGCGTACATCTGATGGCTCTCCGTCAAAAGGCAAGAAACGCTACTTACCCGATAAGGCGTGGAAGAACATGACCCCGGCTGAAAAGCGTGCCACTAATCGCGCCAAGGCTAAAGGTAACGCCGCTGGCAAACAGCACGTTGCACAACCCAAGAAAATCGCCAAAAAAACTGCTAAGTACCGGAGGAAGTAATGCCTGCGAAAAAGAAGGCCGTCGCTAAGCGCACCTACAAGGATGGCAACAAGGGCAAGAAGGGTGAACCGCCCAACCAGAAGCGACGCACCGCTCGGGCTACCAAGGTAGAAAAAATGCGGCAGAAGAAGAAGGAAGATTCTTTGTTTAAGGCTATGGAAAAGACTCGGGCCAAGAACAAGGGAAAGAACAAGAACTAATGCCTGCCAAAAGACCTGGCAAAAAGAAAGATTCTCGCCTAGAGCGTGCAGGTGTTTCTGGCTACAACAAGCCGAAGCGGACACCAAGTCACCCGAAGAAGTCGCACATTGTGGTGGCTAAAGAGGGTGACAAGATCAAGACTATTCGATTTGGCGAGCAAGGCGCAAAGACCGCAGGTAAACCTAAGTCCGGTGAGTCTGCCGCAACCAAGCAAAAGAGGGCCAACTTTAAGTCTCGTCACCGCAGAAACATTGCCAAGGGCAAAATGTCTGCGGCTTACTGGGCAAATAAAGAAAAGTGGTAAAGCGATTCTCGTTTTGGGGATTGCAAAAAACCAATCAAGGTTATAAACCAATAATTGTATGTGAATTAGATTTCGCCAACCGAATGGTTTGGTGGAGAAACAAGGGAGAAAATAATGCCACAGCCTAACAAGGGTGGACATGGTACGGCTCCTGTCGCCGTGCCGGTTCAGGATAAGAGTGGAAGCAAGTCCAGCGACATGGACAAGATCAAGTTTGGTATGCACACCAAGGGAACCAAGGGCAAGGGCTAGTAAAGATTTTAGGAGGGCAAGGAAATGAGAGTTCCAATGCGTGACATGAGCCTTCATCTTGCCTACCTAGACTTACATCTTGGGATTGTTGCTCAGGGTGTTGGCTGGAACCCTGACGTTGCTGACGACATGGTGAGCCGCATGAAAGGGCTGTTCGATCAGTCTTTGTACACATTGCATGAGTACGGGCATCTAGGCGATTGGGACGATGATGAGTTTGGTCCCACACCCGATTCCGAACTGATTGAACCAAAGATTGTTTATGTGGAGGATGAGGATGGCTGAGCAACGAGGCGGTATGCGTCGTCCACAGAACCCTGCCCCTGTGTCCGGTCCAGGTCGTTTGTCCCAGCGCACCGATGGTGGGCCGCAGCAAGTTCAGGCAGAAATGTCAGGTATGCCCTACGGAGAAAATCAAGAGTTTGAGGCTATTCAAGCGTCGGCTCCGATGAAGGCTACACCGGCTGCTCGTGCGCCCAAGGGTGCAGCACCAAAATCGCCTGCGTCGTTGTTTTCACCAACACAGCGACCCGACGAGCCAGTAACTTCAGGTGCAAGTTTTGGTCCCGGTGACACACCGCGACAGGCAGGTTTTCAAGATGACTACGACAGCGACATGGAAAAGTTGTTGCAGTATCTACCCGACCTTGAAGCAGCACTTGACTTTGAGAATACTCCAAAAACTTTCCGCTACCTAGTTAATTACTTGCGAAACGCATGAGGGGCAAAAAGCCGCAGTGGAAGCCGTTGACGTTTCTTGACAACTTCAATGCCGCCGCCACGAAGATGGGTTACACCAATCTCCCAATGGCGTGGGGTTTGGCAAACGTTCGCTGGAAAACGGTAGAGGATCGTGAGGCATTTTTGGATGCTTTGGTAAACATTAAGATGGGAAGTGAATGAGCGTACAGCCGGAGTATTTCGGTGGCACTCCCACATCCCAAACGGGCTACCGAAAACCTTCTAAGTCAATTCTTCAAAGTATTATTGATGACGCGAAATCTTCGCCCGTCTTTGGTGCTATTTCATCTGCTGTCGATTATGCGTCAGATATCGACCTTCTTGGGGGGGCGATAAGCACAGTAACTGAAGCGACAGCATTTCAGCCTGGTATCAGGGGTTTAGACGCATCCATGCGTGCAACTGCTAGTGGTGCAGACGCAGAGACAGCGACGCGGGTTGGGCAGCAAGCCAAAGAACTTGCTATGCAGGAACAACTTGAAGCCAACAAGGGTATTGGTATTGGCCCGGTTGGTGTGCTTCTTGGGGGTGCGGAGAAGGGCTGGTCGCACGGAGTAACCCGCCCATTGAGCACGACTGCGTTAGTAACGGACCCAGATTCACCGTTGTATCAAGGTGATGTTTTTACTAATGAACTTGGCGAAGAGGTTGAACTTAAGCCAGGTTTCCAGTGGGATGACATTCGCAACGCTTGGAACAGAAGCGAACAAGTTTCCTTTGGTCAGGCTGCTGCTGCTAATAATCTTGCTTACGCGGGAACTGGTCTTGATTTTATTTATGATATTGGTGGTTTAAGTAATTACGATCCTTGGTCAGAATATGACATGGCTAAGGCTCAAGAAAACCCTTACTACCGTTTTATCACAGGGTCCACCGATTTTGGACTAGAAGTAGTGGTTCCCCCTATTGCGCGGGTAGGCAGACTTGCCGCGTTTGAAAAGATGGGTTTACGCAGTGCAGTGCTTTCGGCAGACGATATCGCCAAGAGGCGACTTGACTACGAGTTTCACAGGGAGTGGCGAGAAACTGGCGGTCAGCAGGGGCACAGGACGACGTTTGGTGATTACGTTGACGAGATTGCCGAGGACACCAACCCCGTTCGTTTAAGGCAAAACCCCATTGTGGCTAATAGTCACGGTGTAGATAAGTTTACCTTAGCAAATATTCTGTCTAAAACTAACGACAAAGACACAATAGCAAATATTATTCTTGCTAATGTTGGTGACGTTCGGGCTATCCGCGATTTGGCTGATGCAGCACCAGACACCGTGTGGGCTTTGTCTGACATGAACAACATTCTTAGAAGCGCCGACATTAACGGAGAGGTTTTTTCACCGAAGGGCGAAGCCCTGATAAAGACTAATCAAATTTTTGATTCAGCCTTGGCGCGTGACGAATACTTTAAAGAACTTAGGGATCTTTTTACTACCGCAGATGCCGATGATTTTTTGATTCGTGGGCCAGGTAGTGCGTGGCTTCCCAGCCAACGCTTTACTGTGGAGAAAATCCGCAGGGGTAAGGGTAAAGTTGCTTATGCCACTCGCTCTGCTGATTACTCTGATGCACCTCGCTGGACGCAGCAAGTTGCACAGTCTACTCCTGGTGGGCCTGTTACGACTTTTATTCAGTGGGTTGGGTCGCGTCAACCACTAGGCCATGTAACAAAATCTGGCGCAAGGCCAGACGATATGTGGGACGAACTTACCGCTCAGTTCGATTCTGTGCCATTGCTTCGTGGAGACAGGCAAATTGTTGTAGGTACAGAAATAGTTGATGGCATAGCGCAAGATATAACCATTCCAGCCTCCACTTATCGCACTCAAATAATGGAACAACTTCAAGAAGCGAAGCGTGCCGGAAATCTTCAGCAGGCGTGGCAGCAAATGGAAGATGTTCTTATTGAGAATATGGCTCGCACGCTTGGCGTTGACCGTGAAATTGCTTCTGTTTTTGCACGAGGATACCGCACAAGAATGCAACGGGCCGTTGATGATCTTAATGAGAATGGTGGCTACCTTTACGACGAAGCCGGTGGTCGCATACTGACCGATCCAATTAGCCGTCGGCAACTCCTAAACTCTTTTCCGACCCTTCCTCTTGAAGAAATTTATCGCGGCCTAAGGGATGAAGTTAGGCCGATTGTTGGGGCGATTGATAGCGCAGCAACTACGGCAACAACAGTCTTTGATGCTGGCATGAAGTTTTTCCGCACAAACGTTTTGTTCCGTCCTGGGTACACTGGCAAGAACGCTGCACTAGAACCACTCCTTGCGTCTTGGTTGGCTCATGGGACTATTCTAACGGATGAGGGCCTGGGTGCTACCCTTGGTAATTTTATTGCCAATAGAAGGAACATGGGGCAACGCGCCGTTTACATGCTGAACCTTGATAAAGTTTTTAAGAACGCAGTTCAAGCAGTTACTGGTAAAGGCGAGAAGGTCGCAAGCGTAAGGCAGTTGCGTAATGAGTTGCGGGAACTCGCTCGTCAGCGTAACGACGTTCAGGCTGTAATTGATGGCCTGTTAATTGAGTTGGATAATTTGCGAGCCGGTAAGTTGTCTGCTGTCCGTGCCCAACAGTACGAACCTGAATTAAAAGGCCGTCTTGTTGATGCACAGTTGCGATTGAACGCTATTGAGGATGCCCTTGACGGCAAGGCCCCTGAGTGGCGGCAGGTTGTTGAACCGGCGCGTTTGTCTACCGTCAGACAAAAATTAACTGAGTATCGTGAGGCCATTGCTGCGGGACAGGTTGATGACGAAACAATCAAACTTGTCGATGATTTGCAAAAAGAGTATGACGATCTTATTTCCCGAAAGGATACTGATTACACAGATCCAGCGCGAGAGATTGAGATTCAGCAAAGGGCAATGGAAATCATTGACCAAAGAATATCTGCTGCTCAAGTTGCTTTAGGTCGCAGGCGGGAAAAGATTGCTGAAATTAGCGGCATGCGTGGATACCGTGGCTCAGGTCAAGGTTACACTGATATTGTTGTAGGTGGGGAAACCATTAGAATCCCCTCTGCTTTTTCTGATAGGCGATTTGATTACGGTGCTGGTTACAGGGCAGAAGCATCTGTTGCTACCACAAACCGTCTAACTTACGATCCCTCATACCGAGCAGAGTATGAAACTAGCCGTTGGCAACGAACTGGTCAGCAGTCAGTTATTGAGCCTACAGATCCGGCATACTGGGACGAAAGCGCAAATGTTGCTAACCGCTACTTTAGGGGCGACCCCCTCATCCAGTTGATCCTTGAGGGTAAAACAAGAGCAGAGTTAGTCGAATGGCTGCAATCAAAAGAAGGCAAGAAATATCAAAGGGGCCTTAAGAAAAAGTACCTTGTAACTAAAGAACAATACGATGATATTGCTCCTTCTTCCACGACAAGGATGCCAGGTAGTCGGGTTGATGAAACCTCTCAAGGTGCTTCTGATATTGCCGGTCCAGAAGGTCCAGCGCGGAAACTTCCTTCTGAGCGCAAGCAAGTAGAAAGTCCGACAAGCAGCGTCCTTAACAGTGAAAAGGCGAAGCCACCAAAAAAGCGTAAGGTCTTACTTTCCTCTACGACTGAACTTGACGAAGTTATTCGGATTGTTTATCAGTATTTTCCTGACGAGAAAGTGCGGCAGCAGATTGCTCGCCAAGAGGTTACTCCTGGTGAGTTGCAAGCAGCACTTGGTGGTCGTTCCGATTTGAGTCGCATATCAGGGGATGATCTTTTATTTATTCCTAAGTCACGAATCGCTATGACTTATGAAATGTTAAACCGAGGTCTTGACCGGATTTGGCAGTTTATCGCTACCACGCCCGAGGACCGGATCGCTCGCTGGCCTTTTTATCAGCGTGAGTTTAAGAAGCAAATGCAGCAAAAAGCAGACGTTCTTGACGCACAAGGTGTTAAACTTTCTGAACCTCAATTTGAGGCTATGCGTCAGTCTGCTCACCGCGCAGCGTTGATTGAGTTGGAAAAAACTTTCTACAACATTCGACGGTACAACAACCCTGTTTACATGAGTAGGTTTTTACTTTCATTCCCTGGCGCGTTCTACAATAGCATTTATCGTTACGGTAGATTTGCCATGAAGGAACCGGAGCGTGTATTCCAGACCGCTTTGTTTGCTAATGATATTTTGTTGAACTTGGCAGTAGATGCTGACGGTAATCCTGTAGATGATCCGTCAAAAGCAGAGTACATTATTATTCCTGGCACGAAAAAAAATGCAACTGATACTGGTGTACGAATACCTGTAGCGTCTCTTGCAACCGTAACTGTTAACGCTCCTGCGTTATCTTATGCAGCGTCTGCTTTGGTTTCGGAAATAACAAAAAGAAATCCAAAGACGGAAGAGATACTTCAGGAAACTTTAGGTCCAGTATACGAAGAAGTTTTTCCATACGGGATCAACAAAAACATTGCTTCTGGTTTCTTTGGCTCTTACCAGAAAGACCTCTATCGGGCAGCAAAAGGTCTTAGCGATGCAGATTTTATCCGCGCTTCGGTGCAGATTTACGCTAACGATGTTGCTCTTTGGGAAAAGAACGGTGGAGTTGGTGAAGAACCTAACTATGATGAGGCTGTAGAAAAGACCAGGGACTTCTATCTTAGCCGTGGCGGCAATAAGTTTATGAACGCCTTTTCGGTTAATCAAAGAGTGCCAGGTCAAATGATGCGGGACGCTTGGTACAAGATTAGAAGTCAGTATCCTGGTGACCGAGAAAAGGCTCGTGATGTTTTTCTAGAGCAGTATGGTGATTGGGCACGCTGGTACACTTACTCTGGCACTAACTATCAGGCTTTTGTTCCTCCTACCCAAGACGCTTACGATAGGATTTGGGTTAAGTACCCTGACATTGCTAGGGAAATTGCTAAGGATGAGAACTCTATAGAGTTTATTAATCTTCTTGCTCTGGGTACTGACGGAGAATATAGCGCGGCGGTTGCAAATTATCTTCGTGATAATCCTCTTCCTGGTAAAACTGATCCGGTTGCAACAATAAAAGATGCTGGGCAGTTTGAAGTTCAGATTAAAAAGAACGATGGCTGGTCTTGGTACAACAAGCAAAAAATTAAGTTTGATTCTGAGATTAAGCGTTTGCGAACTCTTCGTGATGACGCAAGCACAGAGGCTGCTAAAGATCGTTTTCGTAACCAGATTGACCAGTTAGAGAGCCAATGGAAAGGTTGGGTTGGCCAATATAAAGAAGTCAATCAAGCCTGGGGTAACGCTTTTGATGGTGACCGCAGTGGCAACGTTGCTAACAATGCTGCCCGTCAACTACGCAACATTATAAAGCACCCGAAGTTTTCCAAGGATGAGGGCAAAACTCAACTTTGGCAAGATATCTCTTACTTTTTAGATAATAGGGATATTGCGCTTAAGTCTTTAGAGGGAGTTTCTAGTGACGAAAAGAAGCGCATTAAAGCCCAATTCGCTGAGTGGGTCGAAGTGAACGTGCTGGAAGATTCTCCTGAATTTAACGAGGCTTGGCAAAGGTACTTTGCTAAAGAGTGGGGTGTTGAAGAAAATGGCTAATGGGGATAAACCAGTTTTTACGCCTGAGTATACTTCAGAATCAGATTCCCTTAGGGGTGTGGTTCAGCCGCCTAAAGTTCGGGGTGATGCGCCCAAGATTGCGACTGGCCCAGCAACAGGTGCTTGGTATCTTCGACCTCAATCACGAGCAACCGAAGCAAAAGAAAATGTGCCATCTTCGTACTATCGGTTTTATGATAAAAGCGAACTAGAGGCTGCTTACAGCGTTGACCTTAACGACAATGAACGTCTGTTGTTTGATATTGTTGCTAAAGATATTGGTGGTCGCTACGGCGGCTCCGGTCAGGCATTGTTTGATAAGTACGTTACTCAGTCTGACCGCGAATCAAAGAGTGGAATACGAAAGTCACCTGTAGATATTCTTTTTGATGTTGCGATGAAGCGAGGCATTTTAGGCGATGATGGGGTCTTTGAGATTCCAGAAGAGTTTATGCCGGGAGCAGACAAAAAGAAAACCGCTAGGGGTCGCTATACCGGGCCGGTCGCTACAACCACAATGGCTAATGAACGTGACCTCCGCATGACAGCCGATGCCCTTGGCTCAGATATTTTGGGTAGAGCAGTCACTGATGAAGAGTTCCAGCGAGTCTTGAAGAAGGTGCGTCAAGCGGAAAAGCAAGAGCCAACTGTTAGTCAAAGTGGCACAGGTTTTTCCGCAACACAACAGGGCATTACCGCGCAGGGTAGGCAAGACGTTATCCGCGATGCACTTGCCAAGGGTCCAGAGGCTGAAGAATTCGCCAAGGCAACTGACATGATGGGTTTCTTTTATGAGTGGCTTGAAGGGAGGCCAGGGTGACAGTTGATCCGGCAGACCTCAATCAAGACGGCAAAGTAACCAAAAAGGAAAAGAAGCGTTACGAAAATCAAAAGCGCAAAGAGTTCCAGAATATGTGGGCTATCTCTTATGCTTTGATTGAACAAGACCAGCAGTTGCTTGAGTGGTTTAATGGCCAAACAGAAGAGTATTTAGCCAACCCTGAGGGCTTCAGTAAAGAAGCATTCTTTCTTGAGTTAGACCAGCAACCTTTTAGCCAAAAGTATTCTTCTGTTGCTATTGCAGATATGGACTTTGAGGCTCGCTTTCCTGATGTTTGGGGTGAGCAGATTGCCGCAGAGGTTGAGAACCTAAGGGATCTTGCTATCCAAGCCGGTGCAGTTATGACCGACGAGGAACTGCGGGATCTTGTAGTTCGCAAGCGTCGCATGGGTTTAAGTGACGCTCAGGTCGGCAACATTTTGTCTGATTTTATTAGTGCGGTTAATGGTGTTTATCAGGGTGAAGCCGGTAAGACAGCAGCAGGTTTGTCAGAGTGGAGTCGCAGAAACAACGTTGATATTTCCCAAGGCATGATAGACGGATACTTAAAGAGTATTCAGTCTGGTGAGAAAACAGAGTTTGATGTTTTGCAAGATTTGCGAAACACTTACCTTGTTGGTGCTTACCCTGCGTGGGCAGATCGCATCCAAGCCGGTCAGGATATATACGACATTTCTGCACCGTACCGTGGTCGGATGGAAAACCTTCTTGAGTTGGGTTCAGGAACAGTGACACTTGATGACCCGCTTTTGCAGTCCGGCCTCCAGGCCATTGGTCCTGATGGAAAACCGATAATCAAACCTATTTATGAGTTTGAGCAGGACATAAGAAATGATCCTCGCTGGCAAACAACAGATAATGCTTATGAAACTTACGCAGAAAGCATGACTGGTCTGCTCAAAACGTTTGGATTCCGTTAAATGCAGATTGATTGGGACTACATAAGGACCCCGCAGTTCGCGCAAGAGATGGCCGAATTGGGGGAGAGACTTGCGAACTACGACCCGAACGCGGGTTTGACGACGCAGCCGCAGGACAGGCAGCCGCAGCCGAAAACGCCGCCACGAAACCCAATGCAAGATCAACTTAACGCTATTCAGGCTGAACTTGATGCCCTTAAGAGACAGCGTGATGCGGAAATATCGGCAGAGCGAGAAGCGGCAAAAGCCTTTTTAACTGGGGTTCTTCGTGAGTACAACATGGAAGGACTTGCCGATCAAGTTGACCAGTTGGTGCGAACGTGGGGTAGAAACACCGCCGTTATCGCTGAAAAGTTGAAGCAAACCGAAGAGTACAAAACTCGCTTTAAGGGTTTGCGGAACTTGCAACAGCGTGGCATTACCGATATTCGCAATGAAGCAGAGTATTTAAATCTTGAGACACAGTACCGGCAGGTATTCCGTGAGGCTGGGCTTCGTGACTACTTGGGTACGTCTGGTACTCAAACAGAATATGATGCTATAGCCAGCCTTGTTTCTGATTTTTCTCTGTCGGTCAATGAGGTTCGTGACCGTGTGACAGACGCGCAGCGAGTCGTTGCTGAAACACCACAAGAAGTACGAGACAGTTTGCAACAGTTCTACGGCATTGATCCGGCACTACTGACACAGTACGTTCTTGATCCAGAGAACACCACGACACAGATTCAGCGTCGCGCTAACGCCGCCATCGTCGGTGGTTACGCACAGCGTGCTGGTTTAACGTTCGGTGCTGGTGTGTCTGAGCGTATCGGTGAGTTTGTTGGTGGCGGTGAGGACATTCGTGGCACTGCCATTGAGCCAATATTGACTGAGGTGTCCGATATTCAGAAGGCTACCCGCCGACTAGCGGATATTGAAAAGACCACGTTGACGGAGGAAGAGACTGCATTGTCTCGCCTGGATCTTGACCAGGAGGCACGCGAGAAGGTTCGCGGTTTGCAGTCTCGTGAAAGGGCACGCTTTGGTGGCAGGTCGGCTATTACGTCGGCGGCATTGAAGCGACCTCGTTCTATATAACTTAATACGGGCATGACAGGTGAGAAAGAACTGTAATTCGCGGTGACAATTCCTGCGTTAGTTCTTTAACCCCCGTTCAATTCGGGGCATGTCCACTCCCAGCCAGACCTACCGGCCCTGGCGGTGCAAAAGCCCGGTAGTTACAGCCATCATCTTCTTCCCCGGTTGATGATGTGGGTAACGATTCACCTATATGAATAGTAAGGGAGTTACATATGTCCGAATTTGAGTGGGACGACGACGATCTAGACACCAACGATGGCAACGCGATGAAAGAACTTCGTAAGGCTTACAAGAAGTTGCAGGCCGAGAAGAAAGAACTCGCGGAGCAGTTGGATAGCATGCAATCGTCTATCCGTGAACGCTCTGTAAAGGACGTTATTGCATCTAAGGGATTGCCGGAAAAGGTTGCGGCTCTTATTCCTAAAGATGCAACCACTTCAGAAGAGGTGGAGAACTGGTTGTCTGAATACGGAGAAATCTTTGGGATTCAGGAAACCAGCGAGGCTACAAGTGAGCCTACGGCAGCACTCTCATCTGAGATGCAGTCGCTGTCCCGTATTGCTGAAACACAGTCATCGGGACAACCGTTTACAAATGACCCAGATCAGATCGCAGGTTTGATCGCTGGTGCTGACAGTGCAGAGACTTTGAACAAGTTGCTGTTTGGCAGTGCCGCTGGGCCGCAGGCTTCATAGCCTCGCAAGTAACAATACATACTATTCACTGAAGGAGGTGAATCGAAAATGGCAGATGCATACACTGATACCACTGCGATGGCAGGACTTGTCAAGGCCGCTTATGACCGTTACGTTGAGTTCGCTCTTCGGTCGCAGCCGCAATTTCGTGCCCTTGCTGACAAGCGTCCGGTGCAGCAGGCCATGCCCGGTTCGTCTGTAGTGTTCTCACTCTACAACGATCTGGCGCAGGCTACTACTGCTCTGACGGAAACCACCGACCCCGACGCAGTTGCGGTTAGCAACGTTTCGACGGTTTCGGTTACCCTGAACGAGTACGGCAACACCGTACTGAACACCCGCAAGTTGGGCGAGTTCGCGTTCAGTGACGTAGATCCAGCAGTGGCTAACATCGTTGGCTACAACATGCTGGACAGCATCGACAAGTTGGTTGTTACCGTCCTTGACGGTGGCACGAACGTGTTGTACGCAACTGGTGGTTCGACCACTCCGACCAGCACCGTTACGGTGGCTGCGGAGGACGTTATCGCTGGTGCGGATCTTCGTCAGGCCGTGTCCAAGTTGCGTGCTGGCAAGGCTGTTCCGAAGGACAACGGACTCTACGCCACTTACATGCACCCGCTCGTCGCGCATGACCTGCGTGCAGAGACTGGTGCACTCGCGTTTGAGGATATCCGTAAGTACACGGAGCCGAATGTTGGCAACGTTCTCAACGCTGTGACTGGCGTGTACGGTGGCGCTTACGTTGTGGAAACCCCGCGTGCGCTCTCCGCAGCAGACGGTGCTTCCAGTGAGGTTGTTTACCGCACCACGGTGTGTGGGCAGCAGGCTCTCGCTGAGGCTACCGCTGTTGAACCGGGTGTCGTTATCGGCCCGGTCGTTGACAAGTTGATGCGTTTCCGGCCTGTCGGCTGGTACTCTCTCCAAGGCTGGAGCGTGTACCGCCAGGAGGCTCTGTACCGCATTGAGTCGTCCTCGTCTATCTCCTAAGGGATTGACATTCGGGTGGGGGTCACATATAGCGGTGGCCCCCGCCCAACCCCTCAACACAAGGAAGGAACAAAGTGGCGTACATACTGACACTGCCCACAGTGGACACTATCTACACTGACCACTTTCTATTCAGCAGGTACTCAATACCCGTTGGGCAGTCGCTACTTATTACTTCCACCACAGGAACTTTAACACAATTTCCATCCCAAAATGAGATAAGCGATGCCGACTACTACTTTGGTGGTGGTCGCAGGCATGTGCTTTCCGATGACGAATACGCGGCGGTCGTTGCTGCCGGGTATAGCGACTATGTGAGTGTCGAATGAACTGTAGAGAAGGCTGCAAGACTAAGGATCACTCTTCTTACGCGGAGTGTTTGAGAGATGCGAACCCAACGGTAAGTGCAGTCACGAACAGCCCGTTGCAGAAGATGTACGAAAAGACCAAGACTGACCTGAACTCTTTTAACGAAGCGCGGCAGCACGGTATTACACCCGGTGGCACTACCAAAGAAAAGGTAGACGAAGCCAAGGCTGCATCTAAGTTGCTTGGTCGTCCCTACAACGCATCAAGTGACCCGCCAGCAAACATGATTGTCAGTAAGCAGGCGGCTAAGTTTGTAAACAAAACTACGGTGGAGGTCTAAGTGGCAACGTTCAGTGAAATCACTGACTCCACAATACTTTACTTGCATGGTTTTACTACCGTGCAGGATCAGTCCACATACCTTACGCAGTCGGCTACCGACACGGACCTGACTCTTAAGATCTCTGACACCTCCGCTATGTCTCGTGGTGTGGTTGAAATCGGTGATGAACTTCTGATGATCGACTCAGTGGACGATGTTTCACTGAACATGATCGTTCCCCCTTACGGTCGTGGCTTCCGTGGCACTACTGCCGCCACCCACGCTTCTGGTGAGCGGGTTATTTCATCTCCGATGTTTCCTCGTTTCCTGGTAAAGCAGGCCATTAACGATTCTATTCGGTCAGTGTTCCCTGAGTTGTTTGCTGTCGCTGAGACGACGGTCACTTACACGGGCGCTGTCAACAGTTACGCTCTACCTGCGGGAACGCTGGATATCTTGTCTGTAATGTGGCAAACCACGGGCGCTTCCAAGGAGTGGCTACCTATTCGTCGGTGGTCGCTAGACCGTGACGCAAGCACTGGCTCGTTTGCTACTGGCGTTTCATTGAGCATCTACGACGGCATTGTTCCTGGTCGCACAATCAAGATTGTGTACAGCAAAGAGCCTACGGTCCTCGCTAACGATACGGATTCGTTTACTACGGTGACTGGACTGCCGGGGTCTTGCGAGGACTTAGTGCGACTGGGGGCTGCATACCGGATGGTTCCGTTTTTTGATGCTGCCCACCTGTCTGGCATGTCAAGTGAGGCTGACTTCTCTGCTGGTGCACGACCTGTTGGTGGGTCTAGCCAACTTGGTAGGTACATGCTGCAACTGTATCAACTCAGGCTGGATGAAGAAAGAAAAGGATTGCAGCGAATCTACCCAACCCGTAGCCACTACACCCGATAGGAAGAAGTATGGCTGTTTCTCGGTATTACTCGTCAGTTGCTCGGCGTACAACGCTGATTTCTGACATTAACGCATCGACAACATCTGTTGTGGTAGCGGCTACAACGGGTTTCCCGTCGCTAACCCCTTACACACTCATCATTGACCAGGATACGGTTAATGAAGAGATCGTGGAAGTGACGAGCCGTAGCGGTACGACACTGACTGTTACTCGTGGCGTGGATGGAACGACTGGCGTATCACACACCGCTGGCGCTCAGGTTGAGCATGGTGTTTCGGCCCGTGACTTTAGCGAGTCTCGTCAGCATGAGGATGCGTCGGAGAACGTGCATGGCACGGGCTCTGGTTCTGCCGTGGTGGGCACGACGGATACGCAGACCCTGACGAATAAGACTCTGACTTCTGCCGCTCTTGGTGGCGACTTGGATGCTGGGTCGAACAAGATCACGGATCTTGCT
>MDTB01106902.1_pt1 | contig 26060 bp, 26 predicted proteins | sample 811161 | NCBI WGS metagenome assembly MDTB01 (sample SAMN05326650, study PRJNA326480) | marine metagenome | isolation source: seawater | place: Mediterranean Sea | collected 2009 | reverse complement strand
TTAAAAGAGTTTGTGGCTGAATTATACTTAGACCATTTATCATTAATCGTCTTTTTTCTGATTTAATAGTCCAGCTTCTAATAGGGTCTTTTTGTGGCTTTAAATCAAAAGGCATTTCAAAATTCTTAAATTTAAATTCTCTGACAAGTTTTTTTTTTTTTAAAAACCCCGCGACAGATTTTTGAGAAAATATGTTCCACCCAGTTTCAAGGACTCTAGAGTTGTAATTTTCTGACAATTTATACTTTATCAAAACATCGACAGGATAGGGATTAAACATATCACAGATAAAAATTTCCCCTTTTGGCTTTGTCCAGTGGATTAAATTCGAAAAACATTTTTCAAAGTTTTCAAAAATTGGGTGAACTCCTATTAAAAAAACTTTATCAAATTTTTTTTTTTTTAATAATTTCTGATTTAATACTGAACCTTTTAAAAATTTCACATTTTTTACTACTTTTCTTGCTTTTGATAGCAAATCTCCCCTCACGTCTACACCGGTAAAATTTTTGTTTAAATATTTATCTCTTAAGAAATATAAAAATTCTCCTGCAGCACAACCAAAATCGCAAACTTCTTCTACATGATTTTTTGATTTTTTTTTGAAAGCTTCTTTATCAATAAATTTAAACATTTCTTTTGTGTTTTTATATCTGTTTTCTTTAAGATAAATATGATCGTGAAGTCTTTTAAATTTCATTTTCCTCTTTAAAAATTATAATTTAACTTAATTTTTATTTTCATATTTTTTTGCTCTTTTGAGATCTTGCAAATAGTCTATATCTATTTGATATTTTTCGCTAGTTATAGGAATACCTAAAGAAAAATTATTAACAAAATTTCGCTTCTTTTTAAATTGATCTAATCTAAATAAATATAATGACCCATTAATCTTAAAATTATTATCGTTATTCTTTCCTAGAACTTCACCTTGAAATAGTAAATTTTTATTTATATTATTTTTTTTTTTTATATTATTTACTGAAATAAAATTTTTTTTTTCGTAAGTCCAAAATTTGCGAATAGTTTTTTTGAAAAATATCAAATTTCTAAATGGTGTTGTAGGCTGTAATAACAAAATTGAATTGATGCTATCGATATTTTTTTCATACCAATTAGTAGCATGCAATACAACGTCTATAGTTTTTGATTTATCTGAAGATAAATATTTAGGTCTTTTCCAAGATGCTAATATACCTAAATTTTTTCCTATCTTTAAAATTTTGTCAGAGTCAGTAGACAGAATAATACAATTATTTTTCACTAATTTTTTGGCGAAAATTATAGATCTTTCTACAAGATTTTTATTACCCAAAATTAATGTATTCTTATTTTTCAATCTCTTTGATCCCTTCCTTGCTGGTATAACAACTACTAATTTCTTCACAATTTAAATTTTCTTTTTGAAACAATTAAATCTTTTGGTTTAGCGAAATCCTGCCAATTTTCAAAAAGAGGAAATAAAATAGATTTTTTATTATTCGAAATAATTTTATTAAATAAATCTGTCATTGGAAGAAAAGATTTTTTTTTTATTAATTTAATTAAATTTTTGTTTAAAACGTAAATACCAGCATTAATATAAGTTTTTCTTATAGGTTTTTCCTCAATTTTAGTTATTTTTAAACCTTGGGACTCAACCACACCAAAAGAGTTTTTACTTTTAATTTCTCTAACAGCCATAGTAGCATCAGCTTTATTCTTTTTATGATAGTTTATTAACTCTGAATAATTTACATTGGATATAACATCACCATTAGTAACTAAAATACATGAAGGTTTTGTATTTCTTAGTGAATAAAGAGATCCTGCTGTGCCAAGGGGTTTTTTTTCTTTTATGTATCTTATTTTAACACCAAATTTCTTTCCATCACCAAAATATCTAATTATTTTATGTTCGAGATAATGGGTTGTGATAATTAAATCAGTTAATCCATTTTTTTTAAGGTTATTAATTATATGTTCCAAGATAGGCTTATTATGAAGAAGTATCATTGGTTTCGGTGTAGATAAAGTTTTATCCCGCATCCTTTTTCCAAACCCTCCCGCCATGATAACAACTAAATAATTTTTTTTCTTAAAAGTATATTCTTTGTTCCATACGTGCAGTCCTAAAACTTTTTTATCTTTTGAAACTATCGGGATTTGCAATATTGATTTTGATTTCATTATATCTTTTGCTTCTTTATAACTTATCTCTGAACTAACAGTTATCGAGTTTTTTTTTAAAATTTTTTTTAAACTTTCTTTAATAGAATATCCTTTTAATAAACCTCTTCTAATATCACCGTCTGTTATTGTTCCAATTAATTTTTTTTTTCTTGTTACTAATGTAATTTGTAGGTTTGACTTATTTAGATTTTTTATTACATCTTTAATAAGATTATCTTCTGAAAGAATAGATGATTTCCAACTAAATTTATTTTTATTCATATTTGATATCTGAAAATTTTTTTGGTTTAATTAAGTTCAAGTCTAATTTTTTAATTATAGAAATTGCACACTTTACCGAGTTAAATTTATAGTATGGGTTATAAAACTTCTGCTTTTTTCTTTTTAAAATATAATTGATTTTTTCATATATATCTTTTGTTTTAAATTTAATATCAAAAACATTTTTAGCTTTAATTCTTCCAGTTTGTCTTTTTCCTAAGTTGATAGCAAATGTTCCTATCGAAGGAGTTTCTATAATACCACTTGAGGAATTACCAAGTACAATATTTGCTTCCTTTAAAAAAGATAAGTACATTTTTCTCCCCAAAGATTTAAAAAAAAAGCAGTTTTTTTTCGTTTTACAAAAATTTTTTATTTTTTTAATAATCATATCTGTCCCTAAATCATCATTTGGACTAGTAAAAATTATTGATACGTCTTCAATTTTTTTTAAAGAGTTTAAACACTCAGAAACTTTTTTATCAAAATTAATAAAATTGTTAGTTTCAGGATGTAGCGTACATAATATTAATTTTTTTTTTAAACTAATATTTAGTTTTTTTTCTAATTCTTTTTTTTTTAAAAAGTTAAATTTTTTATAATTGTCTAAACTTAAAGATCCTATGTGGAACACGCTACTTTTATCTTCACCTAATTGTAAAATTCTTCGTTTATATTTTTTTGTTGATGCAAAATGAAAGTTAGAAAGTTTTGTAATTGAATGTCTTAGACTATCATCTAAGGAATTTTCAGTAACCTCACCGCCGTAAAAATGACCGATAGGTATGCCTAAGATGAAAGCGCAATAAGCTATACAAAAAATCTCATATCTATCGCCTAATAAAATTATTAAATTTGGAGAAAGTTTTTTTAATTCTTTAGAAAATTTTAATAATATATTGCTTGAATTTTTTAAAAGGCTTATCTTATCAGTTTTTCCATTTAGAATTTTAATTTTTTTAAATATTCTAATCTTTTCATCTTTTATCTCTTTGATAGTAGATCCATATTTTTTTTCTAGATGTGATCCAGTTACAATTAATTTAAAATTTAATGATTTGTCTTTCTGAATAGTTTCAATAAATTTTGACATAATGCCAAAGTCTGCTCTTGTGCTCGAAATCAAACAAATTTTTTTTCTGCTAAATTTTTTCATCTTTTTTATAATTTTTTTTAGCTTTTTTATTTATAATTTTATTAATATCCATCGGCGATATACCTTTGTAGCCCGTTCTTTTGCAGGTAATGTTTTTTAAGTTTAAGAATTCTCCTTTTTTAATTTCTGTTCTTGCAACTAAATACTGTCGACACTTAATAATATTTTTTTTTTCGCTAGGTGAGATTATTTTTTTTTCTTTGCCCAAAAGAATTTCGGTGTCTCTTATAGAATTGACCATTTTTTTAAACTGGGTTGGGTTTAAACTTGATTCATGATCTGGCCCTTTAAGATTTTTGTTCAAAGTTAAATGTTTCTCTAAAATATTTGCTCCTAGTGTGATGGCCGATATTGGAACCTCCTGACTATTAGTGTGATCTGAATAACCAACTTCAATTTTAAAGTGTTTTTTTAAATCTTTAATAGCTAACAAGTTTATATCTTTTATTGGAGAAGGGTATTCTGTATTACAATGCAATATTGAAATATTTTTTTTTCTAGTACCACTTTTGATTAATAAATTTATAGCAAGATTAATTTCTTTTTTTGAGCTCATTCCAGTCGAGAGAATTATTTTTTTATTAAGTTTACCTAAGCAACTTAAAAGAAAGTAATTTGTAATTTCACCTGAGGGTATTTTAAGTCTTTTAAGTTTGAGATTTCTCAAAAGTTTCAATTTATTTGAATTAAAAAAAGAGGCACAAAATTCAATACCTAGTTTTCTAGAATATTCACTTAGTTTAATAAAATCATTATCTGATAGCTCTAATTTTTTCAACATATCGTTTTGAGATTTAAATTTTAATTTTTGTTGATAATTTGCCTTAGGTGTTTTTTTTGTTGTGAGATCTGCTGTATTAAAAATTTGAAATTTTACAATATCTGCACCTGCATTTTTGGCAGCATCAATAAGTTTTTTTGCTTTTTTAAATTGGCCATCGTGATTTACACCTATTTCAGCTATTATAAGTGTTTTTTTCATTTATTATTTCTTAATAACCGAACCCATTTTTATGAAAGAGTTTTTTTTAATACTAATTAATTGTTTAACAACCGAATTGCTTCCTATAAAACAATTTTCACCAATCGTTACACCACTGTTAATAGTTACTGATGTAGATATATGTGAATGATCACCAATAATTGATCCGTGTTCAATTAAAGAATTACTATTTATGATACAATTTTTTCCTATTTTGACTTTTGCTCCAACAATCGCACCGTGCATAACGACTGATCCTTCGCCGATTGTTGCATAATTTGATATAATCGCATGTTTAGAGAAGATTTTTGGGATAGAAAATTTTAATTTTTTCAATAATTTAAAAATCTTAATACGTGGATTTTTTTTATTGATTTGTCCAACTCCTATTAAAGCAAAAGAATATTTTTTAATTAAATATCTTAACTCACTATCATCATATTTAATTGTATATTGGCTTAAAAATTTTTTTTTTAATTCTTTTTTTTTTCCTATAACTTCCTTAAGATAAAATCTACTTTGTTCATTTAATAAATCTATACACGACTCTGCGTGTCCTCCTGCTCCAATTAAAATAATTTCTTTCTTTTTTTTAACCATAAGTTTTTTTACCCATAAATTGAACTACTTGGGATATTTATAATATTTTTTTCTAGTTTTTCTGACATAGACAAATTCATTTGAGGATAATGTGAAAATTGTTTCAATTTATGTAAAAGCCTCCAACACGGTCTTGCTTGAATTCCATATTGATTTAGTTTTTTTATGATATTATTACGGACTTGCATTGAATTATTTTTTAATATTATCGTATTAAGCCAAAAATTACTTTTACAGTTTTTTGGCTGATCTAATAAAATAAATTCTGAATATTTTTTAAATTCTTTTTTATAATTTAAAAATAATTTTTTTTTCTTTTTAATCATAAAATTTAATTTTTTTAATTGTGACAATCCGATTGCCGCATTTATACTTGGCATTCGATAATTATAGCCAACATCGTCGTATTCAAGTTTCCATTTATGAGGTATTTTTGAAACTAATGAGAGTTTTAAAACTTTTCTTGCAAGATTTTTATCATCAGTTAAGAAAGCGCCCCCTGCTCCAGTAGTAATAGTTTTATTACCATTGAAACTCAAAATTCCACATTTTCCAAAAGTTCCAAGGTGCTTTCTTTGATAAAATGTTCCTATTGCCTCAGCTGCATCCTCAATAAGTTTTATTTTAAAAAAATTACAAATTTTTCTTATCTCTTTTATATTTCCACTATGACCAAAAACATGCACAACAATTAAAGCAACTATTGGTCTTTTAGTTTTTATATTAATGCTTTTGCCATTTTTAATTTTTACAATTTTTTTTAAATAAACTTTTAATTTTGAAGGATCTATTGACAAATTATTTTTATTTATCTCGATAAAATGTGGAATAGCATTACAATATTTTATTGCATTACCTCCTGCAACAAAGTTCAATGATGGTAATAATACTTCTGAATTTTTTTCTACATTAACAGCTTTTAAAGCCAAATGTAATGCGCTTGTTCCACTATTAGTAGCAACTACATATTTTGCACCCGTAAATTTAGATAGTTTTTTTTCAAATTTTTTTACTTGTGGTCCCGCAGTAGATACATAATTACTTTTTATACAATTTCTAATTTCCATTATCTCACTTTTATCCAAAAACGGTTCATGTAGTCTAGGTTTCTCCGAATTTGTTACTAATTTTATTGATTTAGCCAATTCTTTAATAAAATTTTTTTTCATATCATTAAATATTATAAATTTCTGATTTATAATCTTTGAGATTTTCTTTTTTTGAAAACCAATCAATAGTTTTGGATAAACCTTTTAACAAGCCTACTTCATTTAAATATTTTGGTTTCCAATTTAGAATTTTTTTTGCTTTTTTATTGTTAGACCTTAATCTGTTTACTTCACTACTTTTAGGTCTTACTCTCTTTTCATCAATTAAAATTTCAACTTTTACTGACATTGCTTTTGCTATTAACGTAACTAGTTTTTTTATCGATACATCGTAACCAGTTCCTAGATTTATTGTCTCACCAAAGGTGTTTTTTTTTATCATAGCGATAAAGCCATCTACTGTATCGTCAATAAAACTTAAATCTCTTGTAGAATACAAATTACCCAATTTTAATTTTTTTTTACCGGAGAGTATTTGCAGTATTATTGTTGGTATTATCGCCCTGGCAGACTGTCGTGGTCCAAAAGTATTAAAAGGACGAATAATTGAAACTGGAGTTGAAAAAGATTGATAAAAAGATAATGCTAACTGGTCTGCAGAAACCTTAGAAGCAGCATAAGGAGATTGTGCATTAATTCTATGAGTCTCGTCGATAGGTAAATACTCTGGTGTTCCATAAACTTCACTGGTTGACGTATGAATAATTTTTTTTACTTTTAGATCTTTTGCTGCTTGTAAAATATTTAATGTTCCTTCAACATTAGTGTCATAATATGATTTTGGTGAAAAGTAAGAATAAGGTATGCCAATTAACGCAGCTAAATTAATAACACATTGACAATTTTTTAAACTGCTTTTAATTATATTTATGTCTCTTATATCACCAGAGATAACTTCAATTTTATTTTTAATTTTACTATCAATTTTATCTATCCAGCCGAAACTATTAAAAGAGTTATAATAAACTAATGCCTTAACTTTGTAATTTTTTTTAACAAGAGCTTCCACTAAATGTGAGCCAATGAAACCATCAGCGCCTGTAACTAAAATTTTTTTCATCTCAATTTTTTTTTATCTCTTTTTGAATTTCTTCATATTCTTTGCTGATTCTATTTAAATAATTGATTGCGAGATTTGTTTTTTTTGTAAAACCTTTTGGAGTTAAATAGTAAAAATAATTCATTTTATTTGGGTTTTTTTGAAAATTTTTTACTTTGATGTAGCCCTTATTTTTTAATGATTTTAATATATAGTTGAATTTTCCTAAACTAAAACCTAATGTTTTTGCTAAACTCCTTTGATTTTGTTTAGGATTTTTTTCAATTTTTATTAAAACATCTAAATAGTCTTTATTATCTTTCATATAAAATATTTATGTTCAATTATTGAACAATACTCAATATTGTTATAAAATACAATATTTTAAATTAATTTTATAATTATAAAAAACTATGCAAAATGTTTTATTTTTCGGCCAAAATGGATTTTATAAGAGAGATTATGAGAGATTTGATATCAAAAAATTAACTCAAAATTATAGAGTAAATTTTATTGATTTATCTAATATATGTAAGAAAAAATTTTATCAAGAAGAAAAAGGGAAATTTTTTAAATCAAAAATATTGATAAAAGTAAACTCATTTAAAGAATTTAAAGAAATATTAATAAAAAAAAAATTCATATGTGCTTTTGATTTATCAAAAGATGGTGATCTTGATAAATTCAGAAAAGCTATTAATGAAAATAAAATAAAATTAGTTCAACTTCAGACTAGTTTAGTTCCAAAGTTTGAAAGACATTTTTTTCTTAAACTAAAATATCTCTTAAGAATAATTATTTTTAACAGGGATTTAATTTATAATCATTATCTAGATAGAATTTTAAATAATGTCCTATCTAGTAAAGTCAAAAAAAATAATTTTTTTTACGATTATATTTTATGCGCTGGTATTAAAGGTGAAATTTTTAAAAATGGAGTTATCAAAAAAACAAAATATATTTATGCAAACAGTTTAGATTATGAAATATTTCAAAAGGAAAAAAAAAGTAAGAGAATTTTTGTTTCTAAAAATAAGTATTTTTTATTTTTGGATCAGTATTTACCTTTTCACAGTGGGTTTACGTTAAGTAAAGTTCCACCATTTGCTAGTGAAAAAAGATATTATACATCCTTAAATAAATTTTTTAATTATTTGGAAAAAAAATTTAAGATTGAGGTAATAATTGCTGCTCATCCAAGGTCTAGTAATAAAATAAATAAAAAAAAATTCAATAATAGAAAAATTATAAATTATAAATTTACAAATAAACTTATTTCAAAATGTAAGGCAGTTATAAACTACTCAAGCACAGCTATGGGCTTTGCTGTAATGCATAAAAAGCCTATTATTTTTTACACATCAAATGAGATAAATAATTCCCATGATGCATATTACGTTAACTATTTAGCTGATTTATTAGGAGCTGCTATTAGTAATATTGATGATGCATCGTCTTATAGAAGTAATTTTAAAAAATTTTTTTTTGTAAATAAAAAAAAATATTCTAACTATTTTTATAATTACATTCAGCATTTAAAATCAGATAAAAATTTAAATTTTATAAAAATGTTAAAAATTATTAAGGAAAACTCTTTGTAAAGTAAGAAAATTTTTGAGATAGTTTTAAAGATTTAAAAAGTAGTTGATTTTTAACAAAAATAAAATAAAACGTATTTTTAATATAACTAGGGAAATAAATTGAGCCTGATAGATACAGAAAAATTTAACATTTCAAATAAAGAAGTTTGCAAGATAGTTTTAGAACTTAAAAAAATTCTTTTACGTGAAAATTTTACTCAAAGTAACCTTAGCAAAAAAACAGGAAAGCAAGTTGTCAGATATACACATTTGTTCAAAAATGATAAAAAAATTATACAAACACAACTTTTTAATGAGGATCAAAACATTCTACATTTATACAATTTATTTTTGCTGGATGAGTCAGTACCTGTGGCTAAAATAAAAAATCTTTTGGGTGAAAATTTATATTCTAAAATGCTAAATAATAAGATTTTACATACTAAAGATAATAATCAAGTAGGAAGTAATATTTCTATAACTCCATTCTCAAATCAATTTTTTTTTAACGAAGGTCATCGTGAATTCGAATCTCTTCATATACACCAAGTTTCTCGATCACAGAATTACTTATTTGAAGTAACTAATTTATTAAAGGAAAAATTGATCGCTAATAAAAATAATAAAATTTTAGATTTATGTAGTGGATCAGGTGCTTTGGGTATGTCTGTTTCTGAATTAAACTCAAAAATATATGGAGCAGATTTAAACCCTAGGGCTGTTGAATTTGCTAAAATAAATGCTTTATTAAATTCTAGAAATGCAAATTATATTCAAGGTGACTCAACAAATGCTAATTTATTCAAAGAGAAATTTAATCTATTAGTCGCTAACCCACCATTTCATGGGTTAATAAAAATAAACTCTAAGGACTTAAGCGAGAATAGGTTGATTGTTCACTCTGGCGAATATGGAGATAATGTGATAAATGCAATCTTAAACAACTTAGATGCATTATTAGAATCTGATGGTAACGCCGTAATTGTTGCAAATTGGCTTTTAAAAAACAATAAGCTAAGCTATCCGGCAATTAAAAAATTAACAGATAATGGCACTCTAATTTTATTTCATGATCCTTTAGTCCCAGCAATGTCATGGGAGGGAATAAGAACACTTTACTCTTTCTCAATGGAAAATTTTGAAAAAATACCAAATGGATTTTTTGAGTCATTGTTAAATAAAGCTCATTTTAATCAGGTTTGTTTTGGAGTTCTTTGTTGGTTAAAAGATAAAGGTCCTAAAGGTTTTCACTTAATTGAAAATACTGTTGAAAGAGACACTAGCATTATTTCTAAATGGGCAAAATTAAAAGTTAATGAACTGTCAGAGATTTCTTAAAGAAAAAATAATCTTTTGATAAAATTTTGTTAAACCTAATTACAAATGTAAACCTTACCTTTTTTGAAGTGTTGATACCGCTCTTATGAAAAACATTAGCATTCATTACCAAGCAATCATTTTTTTTTACGGGAACAGAAAGAGTTTTGTATTTATCTAAATATTTCTTTGGAACTAATAATTGTTTTGTTACTAATTCTTTTCCCTTTTTTTTATTTACACAAACATTCTCTTCAATTTCACTTCCTGGTTTAACTAATATTGTACCGTTTTTAAAACTTGTACTTATCAAAGGACACCAAACTAAAGCTCCATTTGAGGGAACACTGTTAAGTTTATCGTAAGCACTATCTTGATGCCATCCATAAGTATTTCTAGTATCATTAGGCACATCAATTCTAAACCCGGGACTTCTAAGACAAAGTTCATCTGGGTTACAATTTAAAAATTTTGCACCAATATTTGTTAATTTATTAGAAGAATAAAATTCAGCTAAGAAGCTTGCATTCCATATGGCATCATAAATTGATGAAAATTTTATTTTATTTTCTTTCCTTAGTGAAATTAAATCGTTACTTAATTTTTGACTATCAAAACTTTTGTAAGTATTCCCTTCAAAGTATTTAGGAGCATAAAATTTACATATTTTAATAAAAGAACTAAAAAATTTATTAATACTTGATTGAGAAATAGAACTTTTTTTTATTTCGTAACCTTTTTGGACCATTTGAGCTCCTTTAAGCTATTAATTATATATTTTCAATAAATATTTTTAACTAAGTCACTCTACCCAAATTTATAAATATTTCGAGTTTTTTATTGTCTTTTATATTAAATTATGTTCAATTATTGAACAATACCTTAATTTTATATAGAATAACACAAGTTTTAATAGATTTAAAAATTTAATGAAAAAAATAATTTTCGATGAATTAAATATTTTTAACATAATCCTTTTTTTCGTATTTAGAGTTTTTGGCTATAGAGTATTCTTTTTAAAAGTTTCTTCATTTTTAAGAAAACAAAATTTGCTTATTAGATTGGAAAAAATTGATATTATTAAAATAAACTTTAATAACTCTAAATTTTTAATAAACCAAAATTATAATCTCAAAAGAAAAAAATCAATAATTCAGTCAAAATTATTAGCAAAAAATAATATTAATAGAATATGGTCAAAAAAATTAGAAAGAATTTTTTTAAATAAAACTTATCTTGAAATTTTATTGTTTAATCATTTTAAATATGAGCTGTGGGATAGATATATTTTATTTGAATTTGGTAGTAAAATTCAACAAAATAAAGAAAAAATCTACTTTTGGACTAATAAAGATTTACTAAATAATTTAGCTACAACAAAGTATAAAAATTTTAAAATTTTAAAACCTGTTTTTTTAAATTTTTTTTCAAATTTCATATTTATTTTCGGCTTAATCTTAGTTAAAATTAAAAATAAATATTATAAAACTGCTTTTAAAAGAATTAAGCATAAAAAAGTTTCTCAATTAAAAATTAAAACAGATAAAAAAACCATTTTTTTTATTAATGCAGGTATTGTAAGTGGAAATAGTAACTATTTAGATAAAAAAAATTTTTTTTTCTCAAGAGAGAAGAAAGATGTGCTTAATAAAGATAATATTGAAATATGTGAATTGTATCAAAACCTAGATAAAAAAAGCCTTTCTTTTTATAAAAAATTCAAAATTGATGTTGTTTTCTGGTTTAACAAAAAAACACTGTCGCCTTTTAAAGGAAATATCATTCTTCTATCTTCTTTACTTTCAAAAACATCTTTTAGATTTGATTTAAAATTGGGATTTAAAATATTTATTTTTGCTTTAAATGTGCTCAAAAATATAAAAAGATTAGATGAATACAAAAATGTTAAAAATGCAATAATTGAAAATGAAATTCAATTTCCGACTACTTTAGCTATAGCATTAAAACATAAAGATATAAAAATTTCATGTTTTTCAAAACGTTTAATTCTTCCAGCTTGGCATCATCAAGTAATAATTGATAACTATTTTTTAATTGGAAATAAAACAAATGATTATCTTAAACTGCAATTATATAAAAATATAAAACCTATTTTTATCGGTGGAAGAGAAAGTTTAAAAACAAAATATTCTTCAAAATATTTACTAAGTTATAAAAGAAAATTCTCCTTAATTTGTTTAGTATTAGATTATCATTCTGACAAAGATTGGTATAAATCATCATTAAATCCAATTGTAAACTATGCTAATAATTTAAAATTTTATAAAAGTATTTTGAGTATATCAAATTCACATCCAGAAATTTTATTCGTTTTAAAAAGTAAAAATTATAATTGGGTAAAAATCCCGTTTTTCAAAGATATTTACAAAAAAATTGAAAATCAAAAAAATATTATTTTTTTTAATAAAGATTATCAAATTACAAACTTTCAAATGATTAAAAATGTTGATTTTTCTATTGCCAAATACACTTCGCTTGTTGATGACTTTTTAATGAACCATAAACCATCAATTATTTATGAGGAAGTTCCATTTGTGAAAGATTTTATAAATTATGATAAATCAATAATTGTTGAAAATGAGGAAGATTTACATAAGACTCTTACGATTTTAAAGAAAAATTATGTGAAATTTAATTCAAATTTAAATTTTATGAGAAAAAGTTTTTATAGACAATTTAATCTTACAAATTGTCAAAATAAACTGAGAAATATAATAGGTTAAATTATAAAAATGTGCAGTATTTTAGGTTTAGTTGACTTTGACAAAAATTGTTTAAATCACAAGAAGCAGATTTATGATTTAAATAAAGTCTTATCACATAGAGGGCCGGATGATGAAGGTTTCTTTTGCGATGAAAATATTGCTCTCGCCTTTAACAGGCTTTCAATTATTGATTTAGAAAAAGGTAACCAGCCGATAGTTTTTAAAGATTTAATCTCAATTTTTAATGGAGAAATTTATAACTATAAAGAAATTAAAGATGAACTCAAAAATAAGAATTATATTTTTAAAACTAACTCCGATAGTGAAATAATTCCAGCTGCTTTCGACTGCTGGGGAATAAATTTTGTTAATAAGCTAAATGGTATGTTTGCCATCGCTATTTATGATAAAAAAAATAAAAAATTATTTTTAATTAGGGACAGAGTCGGTGTTAAACCTTTGTACTACTCAAGATTTAATAACAAGTTAATATTTGCATCTGAAATTAAAGGTGTAATAAATTTTCCAGAATTTAAAAAGGAAGTTAATTTTAATGCTGTATACTCGTATTTAGCCTTTAGATATCCAACAAATGGAAAAAATGTTTTTTTTAAAAACATAAATAGAGTAGATCCTGGCTGTTATATTGAGATTGATATTTCTGAAAAAAAATTATTTGAAAAAAGTTATTGGAAAATACCTAAAATTATTGATCCTCAAACTGATTTTTCTGAGTCATACTATGATGAAAAACTTAATGAACTTCTAAATTTATCAGTTGAAAGACACCTAATAAGTGATGTCCCTGTAGGAGTACTACTTTCTGGTGGCTTAGATTCATCATTGCTCTCTGCTATTGCTGCAGAAAAAATTAACAAAGTTCAGACTTTCTCAGTAAGTTTTAATGAAAGGAAATATGATGAAAGTGAAAAAGCAAAAATTGTTTCAGATTATATAGGCTCGAAACATTTAGATGTGGTAATAAGTAAAGAAAACTTCTTAGAGAATTTGCAGGAAATAATAAAAGTAAGAGACACTCCAGTATCAATACCTCATGAATATCCTTTATTTTTATTAAATAAAGAAATTAAAAAAACTATTAAAGTAGTACTAAGCGGAGAAGGAGCCGATGAATTTTTTGGAGGTTATTCAAGAGTTCAAAAATCGCCTTTTGATTTCAATAAAGGAGTCTTCATACAAAAAAATTTAAATAATAGTTTTATAAAAAAATTTTTGCCAATAGATGAAAAATTTAATTTCGAGGATAAAAAATTTTTAGATTTTTTTTTTCACAGGTACAATTGGTTTAAATTTGACGAGATTGAAAAGTTATTAAATGAAGATATTAAAAATAAAATAAGTAAAGATCTTATTTTAGATCCATGGAAAAAGGCAATAAGCGAATACAAAAATAATAGCTATTACAATCAAACTCTATCACTATTTCAAAATAACCATCTTCAGTGTCTTTTAGAAAGATTAGATATTCACACCATGGCACACTCGGTAGAAGCACGTGTTCCATTTTTAGATCATAATCTAATTGAATTTATAAACAAAATACCTTTTAAATATAAGATCAAATGGAAATCCAAATTTCATAAATGGATTTCAATATTTTCTAATAGTGAAAATTTTTCTGAGAAAAATGATATTAATAAGTATTTGCTCAGAAAAGTAAGCTCAAAATACTTGCCAGATAAAACAGTAAAAGAAAAAAAACTTGGATTTCCGCTGCCAATGAATGATTGGATGAGAGATGAAAAGGTTAAAGAAATATTATTAGACAAAAAGACAATTGATAGAAAAATTTTCAACAAAAATCAAATCGAAAACCTATACTCTGAAAAAAATTTTAAAAATGATCCTTTTGATTTTACCGGAAAAAAAATATGGATGATTTTAAATTTGGAACTTTGGATGAGGTCAAATTTTGAATAAAAGTAAAACAGCAGTAATTCTAGCAGCTGGCATGGGGTCTAGATTAAAAGATTTTACTAATAAGCCTAAGTGTTTGATTAATTTTGGGACGAATACTTCAATTATAGAAAGAACTTGTAATATTTTAAAGAAAAATAAATTTAAAAAAATAATTGTAGTTACTGGTTTTAAACAAAAAGAGATTAAAAATAAGTTAAAAAAAAAAGTTTTATATCGGTATTTTAAAAATTACAGAAAAACAAATAATCTCCAAACTTTATTAAGTATTAAAAAGGAGTTAAATAAGGAATTTTACTGTTTTTTTGCAGATCTTGTATTTCATGAAAAAATTCTTAAAAAACTAGAAAAAAGACAGGATAACTTTTGTATGGTTGTAGATAGAAGCAAATCGTTGAAAGATACTATGAGAATTAAAGTAAGAGGAAATAATTTACAAGATATTGGCGGCCATATAAGTCCTATCTCTGCTGATGGTAATTTTATTGGAATTGCAAAATTTTCCAAAAATGGAGCAATTTTATTGAAAAAATATTTAATTAGTGAAAAGAAAAATATAAAAGACTATTACACAAAAGCAATTCAAAAACTTATTAAGGATAAGATAAAAGTAAATTACCTAGATAATAAGAGGTTGTTTTGGAATGAAATTGATACTAAAAAAGATTATAAGAAATTTAAAAAGATGATTGTCACCAGAAAGATCAAATATGTCTAAAAAAGTTTATGTTGCTCTAGCAGCAGACATTATTCATGAGGGACATATCAATATCTTGAAGAAGGCTTCCTCTTATGGAAAAGTAATAGTTGGCTTATTAACTGATGATGCTGTCAGTGAATATAAGCCATTACCCATTTTAAATTATAAAAAAAGACTATCTGTAATTTCCAACATAAAGTTTGTAGACGAGGTAATTAAACAAGAAACAATGGATTACAGGTCAAATTTAAGAAAGATTAAACCTAACTTTGTAATTCATGGTGATGATTGGAAAAACGGAGTTTTAAAAAAGAGCCGGCAGCAAGTTATAAATGAATTAAAAAATTGGTCTGGTAAGCTTATCGAAGTTCCATATACAAAAAATATTTCATCAAGTGACATTAAGGATCAAATTCAAAAAACAACTAATTTTCCAGTTACTAGAATATCCAGATTGCGAAGATTGATTGCTTCAAAAAAAATAGTAAGAGTTTTAGAGGCTCATTCACCTTTAGCAGGTATGATAGCAGAAGAAGCAAAAACTTTTAACTCAAAAACACCAGAGGAATTTGATTGTTTATGGTCTTCTAGTCTTACTGAGTCTCTGATAAGGGGAAAACCTGATAATTCATCAGTTCCTTTATCTTCAAGAATTTCAGCATTATCTGATTTAATGGATGCAACAATAAAACCTGTGATTTTCGATGCAGATAATGGAGGGAGAGTTGAGCATTTGCCTTACATAATTAATTCTTTGGAAAGACAAGGGGTATCTGCAATGATAATCGAGGATAAGATTGGATTAAAAAGAAATTCGCTATTTAAAAATCAATCTGGCGCAGAACAAGACTCTATCGAGGAATTTTGTAAAAAGATTAAAAAAGCATCATTGTTAAAAAAATCTAAAGACTTTTTCATAGTTGCCAGAATTGAAAGCTTCATCTTAGGCAAGAGTCTTAAAGATGCATTAAATAGAGCTGAAAATTATTCAAAAGCAGGTGCTAATGCTGTAGTAATACACAGCAAAGCCTCAACTTCTAAAGAGGTATTTTCTTTTGCAAGAAAATTTATAAAAAGTAAATATTTCGTGCCGATGGTAGCTATCCCTTCAAGTTATTCAAAAACTTTTGAAAAAGAATTAATTAAGAATGGTTTTAGTATTGTGATTTATGCAAATCATATGCTTAGAGCGTCTTATAAAGCAATGAAAAAGACTGCAATGCAAATATTGAAAAATAAAAGATCATTTAACATTGAAAAAGATATTTCTTCAGTAAAGGAAATAATTACTTTAAAGGAGGAGTGAGATGTCAAAAAAAATTAATTCCAACAAGGTCGATCCGCGAAAACTTATAGAATGTTTAAAAAAAAAAAATATTAATTTTTTTTCTGGTGTTCCAGACAGTTGTACTCTTCAGTTTTGTAATCAACTTTTAAAGACAAAAAAAGTCAAAAATATTGTTGCGGCTAATGAAGGTATAGCGGTATCTCTCGGTGTAGGTCATTTTTTAGCCACCAAAAGAATCCCTTGCGTTTATCTTCAAAATTCAGGAATAGGCAATGCAACTGATCCGATAACAAATTTATGTGAAAAAAATATATATAATATTCCTCTGTTATTAATAATCGGATGGAGAGGCGCTCCAGGAATTAAAGATGAGCCACAACATTATTTACAAGGTAGAATCTTAACTAAAATTTTAAAACTTTATGGGATAAAATTTATTGAGATTAAGTCAAATAAAGATTTAAACAAAGTAGTAAAGCTCATAAACTACAGTAAAAAAAAATCAGCAAGAGTGGCTTTAATTATAAAACCAAACACTTTTGAAAAATTGTCAAAGGCATCTCATTACAAAGAAAAATCTGATATAAAAAGAATAGATATAATTAATGTAATATTTGATAAAATTAAAAAAAAAACAAAAATTATCTCGTCTGTTGGCTATAACTCTAGAGAACTCCATCAAATAAGATTAGAAAACAAAAATTTTTTAGGTCAAGATTTTTTGATGGTGGGCGCGATGGGTCATACTGCGGCTACTGCTATGTCTCTAAGTAGTCATTACAAAGGTAAAGTGCTATGCTTAGACGGTGATGGTTCCTTTATAATGCATTTAGGATCATTTTCTTCCATTAATAAAAAGGAACATAAAAACCTTAAATATATTTTAATTGATAATGCCTCCCATGAGTCTATAGGAGGTCAACCCATAAATTTGAGACACATAGATATTAAATCTCTTGCTCAATCTTTAAACTTTAAAAATTTTTTCTCTACGAATAAAAAGGCAAGTCTTCCGAAGATATTTGAAAATTTCTTAAAGTCAGATGGACCGTCTTTTTTTCATATAAAGATTAAACGAGGAACACTTGTAAATCTTATAAGGCCAAAAAATTTAATAGGTATAAAAAATAATTTTATTAATAAAGGTTAATTTTTTTCTCAATTTTATTTTTCATTTCTTCACAAAGTTCATTTAAGTTTTTTTTATAATCATTAACAACTAAGATATCTGGACTCTTTGGAATTTCAGCTTTTATATGCAAGCCTACAATATTTTTATTGTTCTTTTTATAAATCGTTGGCTTTTTCTTTAATTTAAAGGTTTGTTTTGCGGAGGTCTTTATGTAAATTTCACAATAATTTTTGAAACTTTTTCTTTTCATTTTTCTTAGTTTTTCTCGCAAGCCGATAGCGTCGTAAATGATATTTATTTTTTGACTTATGATATATTTAAGTAATTTTATATTATTTTTTCCAACTTCTTCTCTAGCTTTTTGAGAAAAACCTTTCAATTTGAAAAAATTTCTTAATTTTTCACTTGATATTATTATGGTTTTTCCAAATTTTTGTTGGATATACGGTTTAATCTTCCTTGCTAATGACGATTTACCAGCTCCAGACAGTCCTGTTATAAAAAATAATATTCCAAATTGAGAATTAAAATTTTTTTTTCTTTTCATGTTTAAATTTAAAATTTATAAACTGATAATTAACCATTAATCTATAATTAATATTATGCAACAAATATTTATAACGAGTAATTACCGTTCTGGTGTAATGCTACTTACAAAAATGTTAAGTGCTAATTCAAAAGTAAGTATAGGATCATCTGTAATAAATTATTTTAGGTTTTATTATAATAATAAGAAGTTTCATCCCATTAAAAAAAAATATAGGCAAGTTATAAATAATGTATGCGATAGGTTAAAAAAAAGACAAAATATTATAATCAATAAAAAAAAATGCTTTGATCTTATTAAAGAAAAAGGAATAAGCCATAAAAATTTAATTCAAATTTTAAATTTTGAATTATACAAAAAACACAATCCTAAAATAATTGGTGAAGCTGAAACTAACGCATGGAAAAGTATACCAGCTTTTTTAAAAATGTTCCCTGGCTCAAAAGCAATAATCGTTTTAAGAGATCCGAGGGATATTCTCTGTTCATTTAAAAAACTCACAATTTCAAAAAAAAATAATTATTTAATATCAATTTTCAATTGTTTAGATTTAATAAATATTACTTGGAAACTAAAAGGTAAATATAAGAGTAAAATTATAATCATAAAGTTCCATGAATTTAAAAAAAATAAAATGAAGGTAATTAAAGATATTTGCAAGCAACTAAATCTTAAATTTGAAAGAAAAATGTTAGATGAAAATTCATTTTTAGATTTAAAGGGTAAAAAATGGGATACAAAATACTCATACACATTCAAAAATAATTTACAAAAAAAAACTATTAATAGGTGGAAAAAAATTATTTCTCCAGAGGACTTATTTCTTTGTGAAATGATATTAAAAAAACAAATTAAAAGTCTAGGACTTAAACTCTCTAATAAAAAATTTACAAGAAAAAATATAGAAGACGCTGAGAAGAAGATTTTAACAAGTAATTTGATATCTGATTCCTTTAAATATTGGAAAAAAACAAGAAAAGGAAATGATAAGTTTCCTCTCAACCCCTTAGATCCAAAAACTTGGAGAGATCATAAAAGATAGAAATTATGAAAAATATCTTTTAAGTTTAAATTATGCTGGGAAAAAAAAATAAACCCTATTTAGTTGCTGAAATATCTTCAAATCACGATGGAGTGTTGGAGAATGCAAAAAAACTTATTTTAGAGGCAAAAATTTTTGGTGCAGATGCAGTCAAGTTACAAACTTATACTCCACAATCAATGACGATAAAATCTAACAAAAAAATTTTTAAAATAAAAGAAGGACTGTGGAAAGGTTATTCCCTTTGGGACTTGTATAAAAGAGCACACACACCTTATAAATGGCACAAGGAATTATTTAATTATGCAAGAAAGATCGGGATTAAAATTTTTAGTACCCCTTTTGACGAAAAAGCGGTTGATTTTTTAGAAAAGCTAGAGTGTCCTTTTTATAAAGTTGCTTCATTTGAAATGACAGATATTCCGCTTATAAAAAAAATTGCCTCAACAAAAAAAAGAATTATTATTTCAACAGGTATGGCTAGTTTGAAAGAAATAGAAACAACCTACAATTACGCAAAATCATTCGGAATCAAAAAAATTACCCTTCTTTATTGTGTAAGTAAGTATCCCTCAAAAATAGAGGATTTTAATTTACATAATATTGATATAATGAAAAAAAAATTTAATTGTGAGGTTGGATTCTCTGACCATTCAACTGATAATAATATTGCGAGCGCTGCTTCTCTAGCAGGGGCAACTGTTGTAGAAAAACATATCAGTCTCAAAAAAATAAATGCATTAGACTCTCAATTTTCAATTTCTGGAGAGGAAATTTTAAACTATAAGCATCATATAAATAATCCAGGATTATTTATCAAAAAAAGAATTTATAATAAACTCTTAGGTAAAAGAAAATTTTATAGAAGTAAAACTGAGGATAAAAGTAAAATATTTAGAAGGTCTATATTTATTGTTAAAGATATCAAAAAAGGTGATAAATTTAATAACAAAAATTTAAAAAAAATTAGGCCAGGTTTTGGTATATCTCCTGTCTTTTATGAAAAAATAATAGGACAAAAAAGCAATATTAAGATAAAAAAAGGAGAACCGTTGTCTGTGAGTCTGGTCAAAAAAACAGGAATAATGTTAAATGAGAAAATCAAATAAACTAAAGATTATTGATCGAATTCAATTTATTAGAGGTAAAAACAATATTAATTGGATGAATTTGCTTAGGTTGGCTTACAAAAAATCGCCTAAGGAGGCTACTAAAATTATGTCTAAAATTTATAAGGATGACATTAAAATATCAAAATTAGTAAAAAAACTTGCAAAGAATTAATTTGTTTAATGAAATGCTTATTTCTTGGTTATAATAGAAAAAAAACCAGAATAATTAAATTCATAGAGAAAAAAGGTATAGACGTTCACCAAACTGATCAGCCAATAAATGAAAGCATTTCAAAATATGATCTTGTTATTTCTTTTGGGTATAGACGTTTAATAAAGAGTAGAATCTTAACGCTGGCCAGAAGACCAATAATTAATCTGCATATGTCATATTTGCCTTTTAATAGAGGAAGTCATCCAAGTTTCTGGTCTTTTTACAAACATACTATCAAGGGTGTTACTGTACATGAGATGAATAATAAAATTGATGCTGGCCCGATAATTTTACAAAAAAAAATTAATTTTAATTTCTCAAAAAATAAGAAGCTTACATTTAATCAAGCTTATAGAAAATCTTTTAAGATTTTAGAAAATATTTTTATGGAAAATTTTGAAAAGATAATGGTCAAAAATTACAAACTTAAAAAAAATTTAATAAGTAAAGGATCTATTCATAAAAAAAAAGATTTACCTAAGAAATTAAAAAACTTTGACGTTAGTATCTATGATTTTCTTAATTAGATTTTTATAGATACATCTTTTTGAATTTTTGAAACGTCAATATTTTTATTTTTCTATTTAAATTGTTAAATTTACTCATTGATAACATTGATACTACTATATTTCGATTTAAGGTTGCGACCGTCATCGCATTTGTATTTATTCCAAAAGTAAATTTGTGTTTTTTTATATCAGTTACCAAATTATTTTTACTTATCTCAATTGGCAAGTAGTGAAACTTCTTTAATATTTTTAAATATTTATTTTTTTCTTCAAAAGGATGTAAACGAATTGTAATTAATTTTAATTTTTTTTTTTAGAAATAGTTTATGCAATACTGCCAATAATTTATTAATGTAGAAGTATTCATCATTTTTATTGTTGATATTAAATCTTTTTGAGATTTTTCTTATTGGCTGAGATAAAAAAATAAAATTTTTTTTATAATTGGTAAAATTTTTTTTTTTACTAATTTCTTTTTTTTTAGAAAATAAATAATAATTTTTTATATTCTTGATTTTGCAGCTCTTTAAAAATATTAAATCTTTTCTTGATAATTTAATTGTATCGGGCACCCAAATCTCATGAGGAAATAAATATTTTTTTTTGTAGAAAAACCTTTTTTTTAAATTTACTCTATCATCAAGAATTGTAATAATTTTATTTTTTGTATTTTTCTTAATTTCATTAATTAATTTTAACTCAATTTTATTTCTCCAGCTTGTACCTGTGATGAAAATACTATTTTTTTTAAGATTTTTTTTTGGAAGCTTGTATTTTATTTTTACAGAATTTTTTTTAAAAATTTTTTTAGAAATCTCTCCTAAATTAGTCGTATATTTACTTATTTTTTTTGCTTTAATGAAGTGTGAAATTATTTCAGCTGCACCTGGGTCTTGGCAATTAATATTGATTAACTTATTTTTCCACATTCAATCCAATTTTTTTCCAGACCTTAATAAATTTCTTAACAATAAATTTCATATCATCTTCCCTAAAATTATAAGCGCAAAGTAAGATGCCAAAAAATTTGTTATTATGTAAATCTTCTGTAATTTTAAAATTTTTCTTGCTGTAACTTACGGTTGAATTAAAGTGCTTCCATGGAAAACCTTTGGTGCCGTAAGCTATTTTTTTTCTGAAAATAGGTAAATTATATAAATTGGTATATCCCCCCATCAGACCAATTACTTTCTCTTTTTTTAAAAGACTAATTATTTTTGATCGGTGTTTGGCAATTTTAGAAGAAAGTAATAATGGATAAACATAGTAAACATGAGTTGATCTCGATCTAACTACTGGCAAGGTCAGCCCTTCTAAATTGTTCAAGCCCTTATTTAAAATTTTTGCTAATCTTTGCCTAAATAAAACAATCTTTTTTAATTTTTTAAGCTGTTGGTATCCGATTGCTGACTCAATTTCTCCTAATCTAAAATTATGACCAATCATATTCACAAGTTGACCATTAGTGGAATTTTTTGAAATTGTAGACTCTGCGTGGTTCCTAATATGTCTTGCTCTTTCAGCTAAATTTTTGCTGTTAGTTACTATTATACCACCCTCTCCAGTATTAATGTGTTTGTGGTGGTTGAGACTAAATCCACCTATATCTCCAAATGTTCCTGCAAACTTATTTTTATATATTGCATATGGAGCTTGTGCTGCATCAGAAATAATTTTTATTTTTTTATTTTTTATAATTTTTTTTATTTCATCAACTCTTTCTGATTGACCAAATATATCTACTGCAATAATTGCTTTAGTTTTTTTTGATATTGCTTTTTTCAATTTATTCAAATCAAGGTTGAATGTTAAAGGATCTATATCGACGAAAACAGGTATTGCATTCCAATGTAATATTGACATTGCACAAGCACTCATAGTCCAGGGTGAGCATATAACCTCGTCACCAGGTTCAATTCCTACAGCTCCCATTGCTACTGTCAAGCCAGATGTCCATGAGTTTACTGAGATTGCATATTTTACTTTAAATGTTTGGCATGCAAGTTTTTCAAATTTTTTAACTTCTTTTCCTCCTAAAAAATATTTGCCAGAATTTGCAATATAATCTGACAGAATTCCGGATTTCATAACTTTCTTAACTGCTAGTATTTCTTCCTTGCCTATTGAATTATATCTTTTCATAATAACTTTTTATATTTGATAAGAAGTTTAAATATTTTTTAAAATCATTTTGTTTAAAAAGAGATTTACTTCTACCTTTCATATTATCAAAAATATTGTCTAAAACATATTTTTGAGTTTTATTTGTTGAAATTTTAACCTCTTTAAATTTTTTAAAAATAAATATACCTTCGTAATCAATATCTTTTTTAAGTTTATAAATTTTTAACTTTTCTTCCCTTGTAGTTATTTCATATTTAAACTTATTTTTAAAAATAATTAGATGATTGTATGAGAATTGTCCATTTAACTTAATGAATTGTATTGTGGAAAACTTTAATTGGACAATTAAATTATTTCCTACAACTTTTATATTCTTAGGTCTTGATAAAAATCTAGATATCAAAAATAAATAGTGAGACACATTACTTAAGAAATTTTTAGAATAAAAAATAGTAATATTGAGCTTGTCTGTTTTCTTTGGAAAGCTGATGTTGTTTATAAAATTTAAGTATTGTTTGTTAAAACTTCTTTGAAAGTTAACTGCATATTTAACTTTATATTTTTTTGATAAGCGGTTTATTTTATTTAATTCATTGTCTTTTATATCGAATGGTTTTTCAAATAAAATAAACTTTACTGAATTACTTCTAGCAATTTTTTCAAAAATTTTAATTTTGTTAGAAAAGTTATTCGCGACTACTACACAATCTAATTGTTCATTCTTTAATAAATCATTAACTGATTTGTAAGTATTTAAATTGAACTTTATTTTAAATCTAAATCTTTTTGAGGGGTTAATGTCGACACCTGCAATTAATTTAAACTTTGGGTGATTAAATAATGAATTCGCATGAGAAATAAAGGTATTTTTATTTTTGTTAATATCATAACCTAAACCGATTTTACCCAAGCCAATAATTGCAGATCTTAGCATTTTAAATTTGAAATTTATAATTTCCTTCTTTTAATATCTTTTTAACTGATTTCATTTTTTTTTCGTCGATAGCTGTATAAAATTTTCCTTTTTGTGGTTGCTTGTAAGACTTAATTTTTTTTAGATCTAATTGTTGAATTTTTTTGAGATAGTTAATCATCATTTGTAGACCATAAATATAGACTTTTAATCTTATTGAATAATAGTCATCAAGTTTAGAAAATTGATATGTCTCAGTTTTTACTATCGGGCCTGAATCATATTTTTCATCCATTAGGTGTAATGTATTTCCAACTTTATCGTTATTATATATAGACCATTCTACACAAGTTTGTCCTTTGTATTTTGGCAACATACCGGGATGAACGTTTAGTATTCCTACATTAGTTGATTTAAGTATATTCTTATTAATTTTTCTTGGAGATCCAGAGTTTATAAGCAAATCTAATTTTTTTCTTTTAATTAATTTTTCGCAATCATGACTATTATGATTTTTAACATAGAAATGACTTATATTAAATTTTTTTAAGATTATTCGTAAATTATTTTTTTTTTTCTTGAAAAAATTTTTAGTTCTTTTATTTACGATTGAACAATCTTTTAGTGAAGTTTTTTTTTCATCAAAAATTACAATAAAATTTTTAATTCTAGATTTGTATAATTCAAAAAGAAAATATGAAATTATAGGATGGTTTTCAGTGCTCAAAATTGCAAAATTCATTTTAATCTATTTCTAACTCTCCATAAAACCTCAGCATTTTTCCAATCTGTAAGATTGTCAATATCTTGGGCTCTAGCTTTAGGTAAATCTATAAACATTGATTTATTAGTAAAAAATTTTTTTTTCCTTAACCATGAATTTTTCCAGCCTAAATAAAATTGAGCAGCATCATGGTAGTTTACAGGTAAATCTTGTGTTCTTTTTTTTTCAGCTTTTGGAAAGTTCATCTTAATCTTTGCACCAACTTTACAAAACGATCTATGAATTGGGTGTTCATATCTAGTAGCTGAAAAAACGTAATCTTTATTATTTTTTAATTTATTTATAGCTTTTTTTAAATCTGATAAATTATAAAATATTGAAGTTGGATAAATACAACAAATTTTTTTATAAAAAAAATTTTTTTTTTCTAGAAATAAAATAACATTCTTTATTACGGTAACTGTATCTGTATAATCATTTGACAATTTTTTTGATCTTACGTGTACATCTGCCCCGTTTTTACTTGATATGTCGGCAATTTTTTTATTATCTGTTGAAACTATAACTTTATCAAAAAATTTTGATTTTATTACTTTTTTAATACAATGAGATATTATAGGTGCTCCGTGAAATTTTTTTATATTTTTTAAAGGTATTCTCTTACTGCCACCTCTAGCAGGAATAATACAGACGTTTTCTTTTTTTTTAAATACCATTTTATCGAATAATTTTTGAATATTTTAATAACAATATCTGTATGTTTAGAAATTTCCTATTGAAAATTTTTTTCAGTGCATAAATCAAGCCAATTGAGCTATTAGTACCGGTCAGCTGCACGCGTTGCCGCGCTTCCACATCCGGCCTATCAACGTAGT
>MDTB01115957.1_pt1 | contig 26063 bp, 25 predicted proteins | sample 811161 | NCBI WGS metagenome assembly MDTB01 (sample SAMN05326650, study PRJNA326480) | marine metagenome | isolation source: seawater | place: Mediterranean Sea | collected 2009 | reverse complement strand
TTGGCTAAAGAGGGTGGAACTATTGAAGAATACGAGAAAGATTTAGATAAACTTTTAAAACCTGTAGAGGCAGATAAAAATTTATCTCTATTCATAAAGTCACCCTTACACTCAAGAAAAGTACAAATCATAGTAATGCAGAGAGTGGCTGAAAAATTAAAACTGTCAAAAGAAGTTATCAACACCGTTTTGCTTATGGCTTCCAACAGAAGACTATTTTGTTTAACCGAAATGATAGCGCACTTTAAGAATTTATCCCGCAAGTATAGAAATGAAATTATAGTTGAGATCTCAAGCCCATTCAAGTTGACTGACACTTTAGAAAAAAAGATTAAAAAAACTATCAGCACAAATATTGACAAGGAAGTAGTGATTAAAGCAAGCTATAGTCCAGAATTACTGGGAGGATTGGTTGTGAAAATAGGATCTAAAATGATAGATACATCTATAATGTCAAAAATGATTAAACTTAAAAATAATTTGAAAGAGGTTGGATAATGAGCATCCAAGCAGCAGAAATATCTTCGATTTTAAAAGAGCAAATTAAAAACTTTGGGAGTGAAACTGAAGTAGCCGAAGTAGGTAGAGTATTATCAGTAGGAGACGGAATAGCGCGAGTATTTGGACTAGAAAACGTTCAGGCAGGAGAGATGGTAGAATTTCCTGGAAATATAAGAGGTATGGCTCTTAACCTAGAAATAGATAATGTAGGGGTCGTAATATTTGGCTCAGATAGAGATATCAAAGAAGGAGATTTGGTTAAAAGGACCCAATCGATAGTGGATGTTCCTATTGGGGACGAATTGCTGGGTAGAGTAGTCGATGGCTTAGGAAACCCTCTAGATGGAAAAGGGCCAATAAAAACTGCTAAAAGATCTGTGGCTGATGTCAAAGCTCCTGGGATAATCCCTCGGAAGTCGGTTCATGAACCAATGGCAACAGGATTAAAGTCTGTTGACTCTCTTATTCCAATAGGTAGAGGCCAGAGGGAACTAATAATTGGAGACCGGCAGACTGGTAAAACTGCTGTAGCCCTGGATGCAATACTTAATCAGAAAAGTTATAATGACGCAGCAGGTAACGATGAAAGTAAGAAGCTGTATTGTGTATATGTAGCAATAGGACAAAAACGGTCAACTGTGGCTCAGCTAGTAAAAAAATTAGATGAAGCTGGGGCCTTAGAATATTCAATCGTGGTGGCAGCAACCGCCTCTGAACCTGCACCAATGCAGTTTCTAGCCCCATATGCAGCGACATCAATGGCTGAGCATTTTAGAGATAATGGCCGTCATGCATTAATAATTTACGATGATTTGTCTAAGCAGGCTGTAGCATACCGCCAAATGTCTCTTCTTCTCAGACGTCCTCCTGGCAGAGAGGCTTACCCTGGCGACGTTTTTTATTTACATTCAAGGCTTTTAGAGCGGTCTGCAAAGCTTAATGAAGATCATGGGGCAGGCTCATTGACAGCTTTGCCGATTATTGAAACCCAAGGTGGAGATGTTTCTGCTTTTATTCCAACAAATGTAATTTCAATAACTGATGGTCAAATATTCTTGGAAACAGAGTTGTTTAACCAAGGGACAAGACCTGCGGTGAATACAGGGCTTTCTGTCTCTAGGGTAGGGTCTTCAGCCCAAACAAAGGCGATGAAGTCAGTAGCTGGTTCAATCAAGCTTGAATTGGCACAATACAGAGAAATGGCAGCATTTGCTCAATTTGGTTCAGATCTTGATGCTTCTACTCAGGCATTGCTCAACCGAGGTGCTAGGTTAACAGAAGTTTTAAAACAGGCACAATATTCACCCTTGACGAGCGCTGAACAAGTACTAGTCATTTATTCTGGCACTGCTGGCTATCTGGACGATATAGCTGTTGGTGACGTGACTCGATTTGAGAGGGGCTTCGTCGAACACCTTCGAACAAATTGTCAGGATTTACTCTTGGACTTGACAAAAAACGATCGAAAAGTTGACGGAGAATTAGAAAATTCAATAAAGGATGCTATTGAAGGTTTCAAAAATAAATTCTCCTAAACGGAGTAAGGTTTCTCAGTTGGAGTTTTTATATGCCTAATCTTAAAGATCTGAAAATCCGGATTGAAAGTGTAAAATCCACAAGGAAAATTACGAAGGCAATGCAAATGGTAGCTGCTGCAAAGTTTCGTAAGGCCCAAGAGGCAGCGGAGGAAGCTCGACCTTACGCAGTTAGAATGGCTAAAGTTTTGAGCAAACTTACCGGAAAAATGGTAAATGCATCTACAGGCTCGCCTCTACTTGTGGGTAGTGGTAAAAGTGAAAATTATCTTGTCATTGTAGCAACTTCAGAAAGAGGCCTTTGCGGTGGTTTCAACTCAAGCATAGTCAAGTTAGCAAAAAATCGTATAGCTAGTTTGCTATCGGAAGGGAAGGGAGTAGAAATCTTAACTATAGGTAAAAAAGGTCGAGAGCAACTGAAACGCGAGTTTGGTGGATTGATGAGAGAACATGTAGACTTATCGGCAATAAAAAAGATGACCTATCAAGATGCGTCTGCAATCGGAGAAAATATTATTGAAAAATTTTCAAAAAATGAATTTGATGTAGCAGTAATATTTTATAATGAATTTGAGTCAGTAATATCACAAATTCCTAAAGCCCACCAACTAATACCATTTCAAAGTGGGGCTGAAGCTGCTACCAATGACGAAAAAGATCAGTTGACCTATCAATATGAACCAGATGAGCGTGAGATCATAGAGGACCTATTACCAAAAGCTATTGCTACCCAAATATTTACGGCACTCCTGGAAAATGGTGCTTCGGAACAAGGAGCTAGGATGTCTGCTATGGATAACGCAACAAGAAATGCTGGAGAGATGATAGACAAATTGACAATACAATTCAATCGATCACGACAAGCGGCAATCACAAATGAACTTATTGAAATTATTTCTGGTGCAGAAGCACTTTAAAAAGATTGGAGAAAAAAATGGCAAGTCCAAAAGGAAAAATTACCCAAGTGATGGGAGCAGTAGTTGACGTGCAGTTTGATAGTCATCTTCCAGAAATTTTAAATGCGTTAGAGACGCAGAATGAGGGTCAAAGGCTTATTCTTGAAGTGGCGCAGCATTTAGGAGAGAATACTGTGCGCACTATTGCAATGGATAGTAGCGAAGGCTTAGTCCGAGGGTCAGAAGTTTTAGATATGGGCTCTCCAATATCTGTTCCAGTAGGAAACCCAACTTTAGGAAGAATTTTAAATGTAGTAGGCGAACCTGTTGACGAGAAAGGCCCTATAAAAGCAAAAGAGCTCAGGCCTATTCATCAGCCAGCTCCAGAATTCTCTGAGCAATCCACTGAAACGGAAATATTGGTTACAGGTATTAAAGTTGTAGACCTTTTAGCCCCCTATTCTAAAGGTGGAAAAGTAGGACTTTTTGGTGGTGCGGGCGTAGGTAAAACTGTTTTAATTATGGAGTTAATAAACAATATTGCAAAAGTACACTCAGGGTTTTCAGTTTTTGCTGGGGTTGGGGAAAGAACTAGGGAAGGAAATGACTTATATCACGAAATGATCGAATCTGGGGTGATAACTCCGGAAAAATTAGAGGACTCAAAAGTTGCGTTGGTTTATGGTCAAATGAATGAACCCCCAGGTGCAAGAGCTCGAGTAGGATTAACTGGCCTAACATTGGCAGAGCAATTTAGAGATCAATCAGGTACTGACGTTTTATTTTTTGTTGATAATATTTTCCGATTTACGCAGGCAGGTTCAGAAGTTTCTGCCTTACTAGGCAGGATCCCTTCGGCTGTTGGCTATCAACCAACTCTCGCAACTGACATGGGTGCCCTTCAGGAAAGGATTACATCCACAAAGGCTGGTTCCATTACTTCTGTCCAGGCAATCTATGTGCCTGCAGATGACTTAACCGATCCTGCTCCTGCAACGTCTTTTGCCCACCTAGATGCAACTACAGTGCTTAGTAGAGCAATATCAGAGCTAGGAATATATCCTGCTGTTGATCCGTTAGACTCTAATAGTAGACTTATGGATCCATTAATCGTTGGAGAGGAACACTATCAAGTCGCGAGGGATGTTCAAGGTATATTACAACGGTACAAGTCGCTCCAGGATATAATCGCTATCTTGGGTATGGATGAATTATCAGAGGAAGATAAGTTAACAGTTGCTAGAGCAAGGAAAATACAAAGATTTCTATCCCAACCTTTCGATGTAGCAAAAGTTTTCACTGGCTCAGATGGTGTGCAGGTACCCCTTGATGTAACTATAGATAGTTTCAAACGTGTAGTTGCTGGGGAATTTGATCATCTACCTGAAGCTGCTTTTTATATGGTTGGAGGAATCGATGAAGTTATTGCTAAGGCAGAAAAAATGGCAACGAAGGTAGCTTAAGGGTCAATCATGGCTGAAAATAAATTTAATTTTGAGTTGGTAACACCAGAGCAAATTTTAGTATCGGGAGAAGTTCAATCAGTTAGTATCCCAGGAGTTGAGGGGAATATGACTGTTTTTGTAAATCATGCGCCGGTTGCAACAGCCATAAGACCCGGATTTTTAGAAGTTAATGAGTCTGGAAAATCAGAGAGATATTTTTTATCTGGTGGTTTTGTAGAAATATCTCAGAAGGAAGTGATTGTCCTTGCCGAAAAGGCCTTACCGGATTCGGACCTATCTTTAGAAATTATAGATGAATTGATTTCAAAGACGGAGCGATCGTTAGAAAATGCATCGGAACTTCAAGAATGCGTTCTATCTAAGAAATTAAATGATCTAACTTCTATCAAAGATCAATTACAAACTTAGCGTGTTAAGAACTAAAAAAGCAGTAATTTTTATTTTCTTTACCGTTGTTTTAGATATCAGCGGTTTAATGATCATTTTCCCAATTATGCCTGATATTCTTCGCTCGGTAGGAAAATTATCAATATCTGATGCAGCAATCTGGGGTGGGGTACTATATGCATCATACGCTCTTATGCAATTTCTCTTTTCTCCTATTATTGGGAACTTATCTGACTCTTATGGTCGCAGACCAGTTATTCTTGTAGCTCTAGGTTTGATGGCTATAGATTATTTAATCTTAGGATTTGCATCTGTTCTTTGGGTCTTTATTATTGGTAGAATGATTGGAGGTATAGCAGGTGGTACAGTACCAACTGCTTTTGCTTACTTAGCTGATATTTCTAATTCAGAAGATAAGGCAAAGAATTTTGGACTTGTTGGGGCAGCTTTTGGTGTAGGTTTTGTTTTTGGACCCTTTATTGGTGGTATTTTAGGTGAAATAGATTTTCGTCTTCCATTTTTTTTCTCGGCTTTTTTATCTTTTTTGACTTTTTTATTATGCTTTTTTTATCTACCTGAGCCTCTTGACGTTGGTAAAAGGAGAAAATTTAAAAAGAAGGATCTAAACCCATTTGCAACCTTAATAAAAGCATTCTTGTTTCGAGATTTAAGAATATTGTTTTTATGCTTTTTCATTATCAGTTTGGCTCATTGGGTATATCCAGCTATTTGGAGTTTTTGGAGTAAGGAAGTTTTTGATTGGGGACCTGGCTTAATTGGAATTTCTTTGGCTTGCTATGGCTTGGGAGTAGCTTTGGTTCAGGGATTTGTAATTAGAATGAAATTTGTTAACCGTTTGGGCCCTAGAAAAGTTGTTTTTCTTTCTTTAGTTATAGGCAGTATAGCTTTGACTGGTTTTGGATTTGCAAATATGGCTTGGATGGTTTTTTTACTGATACCTATAGCCGTAATGTCAGAGCTGATGAATCCAACGCTTGATAGCTTTGTTTCGAATCAAATTTCTGATAGGAAACAAGGTTTATTACAGGGTATATTGTCCAGCATTAATGCAATTACCTCTGTTATTAGCCCTTTAATGATGACTATTCTATTCAAGATTGGAACTCTAAGTGAGGACAGATTTTATATTCCAGGCATACCTTTCATTTTTGCTGCTATCTTATTATTAGCAATAATCTATCCGTTGTTACAATCAATGAAAACTTTGGAAGCAGATCCAACTTTAAAGGAGAAATTCATTTGATCTATGCCTTCATTTTTCTTTCGTAATGATATTTAGGGTAATATGGCTTATAGATGGGACTCAACCTTTCGCTATCAAATAATGAAGAAACAGAATTTCCGTGGGCAATATTCAAGACTGCTTGTGCAAAGAGGGGGGCTGTTGGTATAAGCCGTATTTTTTTACTTTCTTTAATTAATGGGATGATACTAATCGAATCCGACACAACAAGAGAGTTTAGGCTAGATTCTTCGATTCTCTTGATAGCTGGATCTGAAAATACTCCATGTGAAATGTAAGCATGTACTTGACTGGCACCTTGCTCTATTAATAGGTCAGCGGCTTTAACTAAAGTTCCTGCAGTATCGCAAATATCATCTACTATTAGGCAGATTTTATCTTTCACATTGCCAATTACAGTCATAGAAGCAACTTCACCTGGTTGGCTGCGTCTTTTATCAACTATAGCTAAATCTGCATTAATTCTCTCTGCTAATCCTCTTGCTCTTCCTACCCCGCCAACGTCTGGTGAAATGACTGTTATTAGATTGGGATCCTCAAAATTATGGACAATATCCAATGCAAATATTGGCGAAGCATACAGGTTATCAACAGGTATATCAAAAAAACCTTGGATTTGTGCCGAATGTAAATCTAATGTTAATACTCGCTCGATTCCTGCGCCAGTTAATAAGTTTGCTACGAGCTTAGCGCTTATCGGTGTTCTTGCCTTTGTACGCCTATCTTGCCTAGCATAGCCAAAATATGGGATGACAGCAGTGATTCTTTTGGCGCTGGATCGCCTTAATGCATCGGTGATAATTAAAAGTTCCATCAAATTATCATTTGCTGGGTTAGATGTTGATTGTATGACAAACATATCTTCATTCCGCACATTTTCATATACTTCTACAAAGATTTCTTGGTCATTGAATTGTTCTACCCTACCTTTAACTAATTCAATTTGCGTTCTGCTTAAAGAACTTACCCAGCTTGCTATACCTTTAGAAAGTGTGAGATTTGAATTCCCAGAAATAAGTTTTGGTTGGGCCAGTTCACTCATTTGTAATCCCTTTTTTCGGGTGTTTTACTTTCTGCATCATAGCTACAGCTTAACCTTTTTAGCAAGAGATATCGACTAGTTAGGTGCATTGATCCAAAATAAAATTTTCAAAGTCTTCTTCATCGACTAGTAATTCGCTTATGGCAAGTTTTTGAACTGAGTTATTTGTCAAATGAACTCTGTTGAAATCCTTGGAAATCAGGTGATGCCAGTTAGGTAAGTCTTTTTTTTCGCTTACTAGGCGATAGGCACAGGTACTTGGTAACCAATTTTTTATATTGTTAAGGTTTTTTGGTGATAACTTAAGGCAGTCGCTTTTCTTTTCTTTTCTTGAACTATAAACTTTACATCTACAGCTTTTGGTATTGAGAAATTCACAAGCTACACTTGTGTAGCTTGGAGTAGAAATTTTCTTTTCTTGTAATTTAACCAGACAACATTTTCCGCACCCATCACAAATGGCCTCCCACTCCTCATCAGTCAGTTTGGTTATTGGTATACGCTTCCAGAAATCTTTTCTCATAACCCACTCATGTCAAATGATGACAAATTTATACGCGATTTTTCACAATCTTTGTGCATTTGATCTATAAGATTATCAATATTATTAAACTTTTCTTCGGGCCTTTGAAAGTTAATCAATGAAATGGCTACTTTTTCCCCATAGATCTCTTGTGAAAAATCAAAAATAAAAACCTCTAGATTTTTTTCATTCTCTCCAAAGGTTGGTTTTTCCCCTATAGAACTTGCACCTTTATACACCCCTGCAAATTTACCTGATAAAACCTCAACAATAGAAGAGTAAACGCCAAATCGAGGCACCAAAATCCCTTCTAGTTCAATATTAGCAGTGGGGAAACCCAATTCCCTACCCCTGTGATCTCCATGAATAATTTTACCATAAATCTTATGCCAGTAACCCAGCATAGTTCTTGCTTCTTGGACTCTTCCAAACTCTAAGGCTGTTCTAATCCGCGTAGAAGAAATAGCCTCTTCACCATTATGCTCTAAATCAAGTTTGAAAGCATGAATATCAAAATGTTGCCCTAACTGCTTAAGTTTTTTAAAATCCCCACTTCTTTTATTACCGAAGCGAAAATTTTGTCCTACCATAATATTTTTAATGCCTAATTTATGGTAAAGGATTATTTCGACAAATTGTATTGGTGAATAATTTTCTAATTGGTGATTAAATTCTAACTCAACTATAAAGTCGACTCCGAGGTCTTTTAATCGACCATATTTTGATTCTATAGAGGTCAGTTTGAATGGTTGCTTATTTCTGGCAAAGTAATCCCTCGGATGGGGTTCAAAAGTAATTATTCCAATTTTATTGGAACCACATAAGGTTTTGGCTTCTCTTATTATTTTTTTATGCCCAAGATGTACGCCATCAAAGTTTCCAATGACTACTGTAGAATTATTAGTAAAGTTTCTAACATTGTCTATTTGCTTCAAAATCTTCATAATTTTATCTAACCGCATTTAACTTTCAATTTAGAAATCAGCTATTTTGAGCTTTTTAGCAAATTCAATCCCAAATCTGAAGTACCTCATTTTAAAAAGCCAATAGAATTGGTTGGATTAAGGTTATTAATTGCGAGAAAGGTATTAAGTTTCTTCCGATTAGGGGTATCCCTTATTTTATCTATTCCAGTCTCATTACTAGCTAGTCCTCCACAAATGAAAAGGGTATCTAGTCCCTCATTAACTCCTCCCAAGACATCCGTTTTTATACCATCCCCTATACATAATATTTTTGGTTCAGTTTTCAGATTGAAATTCTTAATTTTGATAAAAGCTAGTTTATAAATATCCCTGTGAGGTTTACCGCAGTATATGCTCTCTCCTCCAGCTTTTGAAAAAGCTTCGGCAATTCCTCCAGCACACCAGACACGTTTGTGTCCTATGTCTACAAATATATCAGGATTAACACATAATAATTTGAGATGTTTTTCCACTCCGTATTCTATTATACCTTTGTAATTTTCTGGGGTCTCGTATGTGTCATCAAAGAGTCCAGTACAAACAATTCCCTCTGCTTCTTCAAGACTTACTCGCAATACCTTTTTTTTAATAGAAATATCACTGGGGTGGTCCATAAAAAAGCTCTCGTCACGTTCTGGTCCCAAATGATACACTTTATATCCAACAGTACCTGAGAACATACTCAATTGAGCTGCATCACCGGAAGTAGTAATATCATCATAATAATCTCCTGTGATATTCATTGTTTCCAGATGTTCTTTAACGGCAGACTTAGGTCGTGGAGCATTCGTCAACAGCATAACATAACCATGATTTTTCTTGAAGGAATATAAAGCCTTGAGCGCACTGGGGATAGCATTTTGTCCATTGTGGATGCACCCCCAGATATCGCAAAGAAGTACATTATACTTTTCAGAAATTTGTTCTAGCGAATTGATTATTTCAGTCATAAAAAATCTCTCAGGAAAATATTTTTTGGAAAGCAAAGAGAAGCATAGGGTGATATGTAGATGATATATAAGAAAAAAGCTTAAAGGTTAAATTTTTTTTTAGATACATATTGACTTAGTTAAAATTGCCCCCTAAATGACTGTTGTTAGCACTCTACTGTACCGAGTGCTTTTTTATTAGTGTTGAATTAAACTTTTTAGATAGGGAGTGTCATTTTATGACTTTTAAACCATTACACGATCGTGTCGTAGTTCGTCGTGTTGAAAACGACGAAAAGACCTCAGGTGGTCTTATAATACCTGATTCCGCTCAGGAAAAGCCTGCTGAAGGAGAAATAGTGTCTGTAGGAACTGGAGCTAGAGATGAAAGTGGTAATAGAATAGCCATGGATGTTAAGGCAGGTGACCGAATTTTGTTTGGCAAATGGTCGGGTACGGAAGTTAAGATCAATGGTGAAGATATGCTGATAATGAAAGAAAGTGATATCCTAGGCATAATGGCTTAGAGATTTAATTTAAATAAAAGGTATTAGGAACATATATTATGGCTGCAAAAATTGTAAAATTTAGTACAGACGCACGTAACAAAATGATGCATGGCGTCAATGTTTTAGCTGACGCTGTGAAAGTTACCCTTGGCCCAAAGGGTAGAAATGTTGTCTTGGACAAATCTTTTGGTGCTCCAAGAATAACAAAAGATGGCGTAACAGTAGCAAAAGAAATCGAATTAGATGATAAATTCGAAAATATGGGTGCTCAAATGGTGAAAGAAGTGGCATCAAGGACTAATGATACAGCTGGTGATGGTACTACCACTGCAACAATATTAGCCCAATCTATTGTTAGCGAAGGGCTTAAGTCAGTTGCTGCAGGGATGAACCCAATGGATCTAAGACGTGGAATAGACTTGGCAGTCTCAACAGTAGTGGCAGCAATTGCTAAGCAATCGAGGCCAGTAGCTAATAGCGATGAAGTTGCTCAGGTTGGAACTATTTCAGCAAATGGAGAAGTTGAGATTGGAACTCAAATAGCAGATGCAATGCAAAAAGTTGGTAATGAAGGAGTAATTACCGTAGAGGAAAATAAGGGCCTTGAAACTGAGACAGATGTAGTTGAGGGAATGCAGTTTGATCGAGGATACTTATCCCCCTACTTCATAACAAATTCTGAAAAAATGACTGCAGATCTTGAAGATTGTCTTATCTTGTTACATGAAAAGAAGTTATCTTCCCTACAGCCAATGGTGCCATTGCTTGAAACAGTAATTCAGTCTGGGAAGCCGTTATTAATTATAGCCGAGGACGTTGAAGGCGAAGCCTTAGCCACCTTAGTAGTTAATAAACTTAGAGGTGGGCTGAAGATAGCCGGTGTAAAAGCCCCTGGGTTTGGTGATCGTAGAAAGGCAATGTTGCAGGACATAGCTATATTAACAGGGGGCCAACTAATTTCTGAAGATCTGGGTATGAAGTTAGAAAGCGTCACCATGGATATGCTTGGAACAGCAAAAAGAGTTTCAATAACAAAAGACGAAACTACCATTGTGGATGGAGCTGGCGATAAGTCTGAAATAGAAGCAAGAGTATCTCAAATAAAAGCTCAAATTGAAGAAACTACCTCCGATTATGATAAAGAGAAACTTCAGGAGCGTTTAGCCAAACTAGCCGGTGGGGTTGCTGTCATCCGTGTTGGTGGAGGTACTGAAGTGGAAGTCAAGGAGAGAAAAGACAGAGTTGATGATGCTCTAAATGCAACTAGGGCAGCGGTACAAGAGGGTATTGTTGTAGGCGGTGGCGTTTCTCTTATGGTAGCTGCTAAAAGTTTGGAAAAAGCTAAAGGTGCCAATTCAGATCAAGACGCAGGAATAAATATTATAAGGAGAGCGTTAGAGGCTCCATTGCGCCAGATAGCTGAAAATGCTGGAGTAGACGGTGCTGTTGTTGCTGGTAAAATTCGTGAGAGTAAGAACGATACTCATGGGTTTAATGCTCAAACAGAAGAATATGGCGATATGTTCAAATTTGGTGTAATTGATCCGGCAAAGGTAGTCAGAACAGCTTTGGAAGACGCTGCATCTATAGCAGGTCTGTTGGTTACTACTGAAGCCATGGTAGGTGATAAGCCAGAACCTAAAGGACCAGCTGCTCCTCCAATGCCAGACATGGGTGGTATGGGTGGTATGGGCGGTATGATGTAAAACATCGCCAAAAAAGCCTTGAGTTAATTAAAAAAGGGGCTCAGGTAGCCCCTTTTTTAGTATGTATAGTTTATGTGACCCATTTTTCTACCATCTCTAGGGTCATTTTTGCCGTATATAGTTACTGAACTATCAGATTTGTTTTCCAAACCCTCAATAGCAGAACCTAATACGTTCCTCATTATGACATCAGAATGCCTTTTTCCATTTCCAATAGGCCAACCAGTAATAGCTCTTATATGTTGCTCAAATTGATTTATCAAACAACCACTTTGAGTCCAGTGACCAGAATTATGAACTCGCGGGGCTAATTCATTTACTAAAAGCTGATCTTCTTTTGTCACAAAAAACTCAACTCCCATTACACCTACGTATTCAAGAGAATTAACTATCTTGCTGGCGATTAGAATAGCGTCACTGGCTAAAGAAAAGGATATATTAGCTGGTACTTTTGACTCAACAAGTATCCCGTTTTGATGTATATTTTCAATAGGATCATAAGCAGCTATCTTTCCGAATATGTCTCTACAAATGATCACTGATATCTCTAATTTAAAATCTATGAAATCCTCTAAAATAACTGGTAAATTTTTAAAATTAGGTTCAGAATTTTTGAGGTCTTTCTCTGAGCTAATAATTCTTTGGCCTTTTCCATCATACCCAAATCTACTACTTTTAAGAACTAGGGGAAATTTCAGTATACTGCCACTTTGTAATATTTTGCTAACGGTTGGGCTCGACATGAAGGGAGAAGCTGGAATATTTATTTTTCTCAGAAATTTTTTTTCATTTATTCTATCTTGGCAAGTTGATAAAGACTCAGCATCTGGAAAAACTGTAGAAAATCTTTGGCAGATTTTGATAGTTTCCTTAGGGATATTCTCGAATTCAAAAGTAACAACATCCACACTATCAGAAAACTTTTCCAGTGCAGCTTTATCATCGTAAGGGAATGTACTAGAAGTATTGGTAACTTGTTTTGCTGGTGCCTCTGGGTCAGGATCAAAGATATGAGTTTTAAACCCTAGCTGAGAGGCGGAGATAGATAGCATTCTGCCAAGTTGTCCGCCGCCTATAATACCTATAAGACCTCCTATGGGAACTTTCCAAACCTTATTCATCCATAGGTTCCTCGGGCACCATCTGGGTTTGTTTCTTATGCCAAAATTCTAATTTATTGGCAATTTTATTGTTGCTTAGGGCCAAAACTGATCCTGCCAATAAGGCAGCATTAATAGCACCTGGAATTCCTATGGCCATAGTTGCCACTGGGCAGCCTTTTGGCATTTGCAAAATTGAATAAACACTATCAATACCAGAAAGGGATTTAGACTTAATCGGTACGCCTATAACGGGTAGGTTTGTTTTGGAAGCCACCATACCAGGCAAATGAGCTGCCCCACCAGCTCCAGCAATAATAACTCGGATCCCTCTTTCATTAACCTTTCCTGCATATTCGAATAGCCTATCAGGTGTTCTATGTGCTGAAATAATTTTTTTTTCATGCTGAATTTCTAATTCAATGAGCATCTCACAGCACACTTTCATAGTTTTCCAATCAGACTGGCTTCCCATTATTACGCTTACCAAACAATTATCCATAATATTACCACAAAATATTAATTATTAAGGAACTATAAAACTATTTGTGATAAATAAAAATCTTTTATCTCTTGTTTCTATTTGATTTATCAATATCCTGTAACGGTTATAAGAATATGGTTTGGAATTAGGTGTATGGCTAGATTATCCTTTGCAGCACATCCATTTTTGCTTGGTTTTGAGCAAATTGATAGATTGCTTGAAAAGACTATTAAGGCGGGAAACGAGGGTTTTCCTCCATATAACATAGAGCTATCTGATGAAAATAATTACAAAATTACCTTAGCTGTAGCTGGCTTCCGTGATGAGGAGTTAAGTGTTACTTTAGAGGACCGTCAATTGATAATCACTGGTAAACAAGTAGAAAAGGAAAATGGGATAACTTTTATACATCGAGGGATAGCAGCCAGGCACTTCCAGAAAAACTTTGTGCTTGCCGATGGTGTTGAGATAGAAGGGGCAGAGTTAGAAAAGGGCTTACTACGCATTTATCTTGTGAGAAAAAACTTAGAACAGAGGGTCAAATCAATAAAAATAGTTGAGAGAAATTAGAAGCTCACTTTTTTTACCCGTGCATATTTTACTTTTGAATTTCAAAAGAGATCTTACTTTTCCATTTCTGATATAAATCTTTCAGCCTCTAATGCTGCCATGCACCCCATACCGGCTGCAGTTACAGCTTGTCTATACTTAAAATCGGCGATATCCCCAGCAGCAAATACTCCAGCAATAGAGGTTTGTGTAGAGTTATTTTTTGTGACCACGTAACCTCCCTGGTGAGTTTCTAATTGGTCTTTTATTAGTTCGTTTGCTGGGGAATGCCCAATAGCAACGAATACCCCTTTGCAAGGAATATTTAAAGTCTCTTGTTTTTTGACGTTTTCAATAATTATTCCTTCTACACCAAGTGGTTCATCTGTACCAATAATCTCCTTTACAACGCAATTCCATTTTATCTCAATTTTTTGATTCTTAAATAATCGTTCCTGGAGGATTTTCTCAGCTCTTAAACTATCTCTTCTATGAATGAGGATGACTTTTGTCGCAAAGTTTGTTAGAAATAAAGCTTCTTCTACTGCAGTATTTCCACCCCCGATCACTGTAATTACTTGTCCACGAAAGAAAAAGCCATCACAAGTTGCGCATGCTGATACTCCAAAACCTTTGTATTTATTTTCGGAGTCAAGGCCCAACCAATTAGCCTGGGCTCCTGTCGCAAGAACTATGGATCTAGCCTCATACTTTTTTTCACCCTCACCATGTGCAATAAATGGAAATTGGCTAAGGTCTAATCTGTTAATTGTATCATGTTCGATTGACGCTCCAGCTACTTTAGCATGAGCCTCAAGATTTACCATTAAGTCTGGACCTTGTATTTCTTTTATCCCTGGCCAATTCTCAACCTCTGTGGTTATTGTTAACTGTCCTCCTGGTTGTATGCCTTGAACCACTATTGGCTTAAGCATTGCCCTAGCTCCGTAGACGGCTGCAGTATAGCCTGCCGGGCCTGAGCCAATTATAAGCATATTTGTTTTTTTCATTTTTTCTATTTTACTAACCCTTGTCTACATTTTTTTAACGGAATCATGCGTATTTCTTCATAGTCTTATTGTAGAAATCATTCTACCACAATCATTCAAACTATTTTTTTTATTACGGCGATGGGAAAAAAAATCATTACTCAAAGAAAATGTACACTTTGCCAGATTATTAGTACTTTTCACTCCTACTAACTTTAGTTTCTCTAAAATAAACCCAGGTAAATCAAACCATATTTGTTGATTATTATCGATATTAAAAAATTTTTTAGATTTAGAGTTTTTTCTTACGAAGCGCTCTAAAAACTCTGGTCCTACCTCATAATTCTCTTTTTGGATGCACGGACCTATAGCAGCTACTATATGGTTCTCTTTGGCACCAAGTTCAGTCATTTTTCTAATTATATTCTCAATGATAGAGTCAAATGCTCCTCGCCAACCAGCATGGGCAACTCCTATTACGCTAGCTTTTTTTTCAGCAAAAAGTATTGGGGCACAGTCTGCTGTTAGTATCCCTAAAACCACTCCCTTTTTTGCTGTAACCATACCATCACCTTCTATAGTGTTTGAATCAAGTTTGGATTCGATCTTTATCACCTTTGAGGAATGTATCTGCTTAAGGGTAATTAAGCTTTCAGAAGTTACCCCCATATTGTTTGCAACTATTTCTCGGTTTGCTAGAACGGCATGTTTATCATCTAGAGATTTTAGATCACAATTTAAACTTTCAAATTGACCACTAGACAAACCACCTTGTCTAAGGAAAAATCCGTGGCAAAAGTCATTGAGCAAGTAAGATTTAAGGTTAGGAGGTGTCATATTTCAAGTCCTATTAGTGGAGGTGAGGTTTGACTTCTGAGTCCCATGACTTTAAATAAATCTCCCATTTCTCTATAATGGATTAGCCTTTTTAACGCAGCCTGATGCAAAAGAAGCTCGTCGTTTTGTAACTTTTCAGCTAATATTTTAGCACGTTTCTCAATACCTAGATTTTTGAGGAAGTCGGCTTGAGTTGTTAACTTAGTGGCTATTAGGCCAGATTTTTCAGCTGAATTGCGAATCTCACTGAAATCAACATAACTAGTTAGGTCTGTTAGCCCGGGAGATTTTAAAGGATTGGAATATTGGTGTTGGCGGACAGCTTGGAAAGTATCTCCTACATTTCCTTCTTTCCCATAGTCTATAATTAAGGCAGCCCCAGAATTTTTATGAATATGATCAGAAATATAATTTATTATTTTTTGGGTCATCTCTGATATTTCTATTATAGTTCCATTTGGAATATCATCAGTTTCTGATGGAAATTGCTTTTTCTTACCTATATCAATCAGTTCAAAACATAACTGGTTACATTCCTTTTTACTTGAATCCTCAATGGATATCATTACTTCCAACCATTCATTACTATAACGTTTAAACTGCCTGATGGGTAAAGAGTCAAAGAATTCATTTGCAATTATTATTGTAGGCTGTTCTGGCAAACTTCCTATTTCAGTTTGCCAATGTACCCTAAAACTCCCTAGTGATTTTTTCTGGACCTGCTGGAGAGTAGGCGAAATTTCAATAAGGATTAGATCTAATGCGTCATGGAATCCTTCAATCATTTTAGTAGATCTAAGGATATCTACCATTAGCGTTCCATTTCCTGGCCCCAATTCTACTAAAGAAAAATTTTTAGGTTTTTTATGATCTATCCATATTTGAACTATCCACAGGCCTATCAATTCTCCAAACATTTGTGATATTTCAGGGCTAGTTATAAAATCTCCAGTTGTCCCTATAGGTTTATTTTTTATATAATATCCATACTCAGGATGAGTCAGGCATATTTTCATATAGTCAGCTAGATTTATTGGTCCATTTGACAGTATTTTTTCTTTAATTAACTCTAATATTTTGTAATCTTGATTAATCATAACTTCATTTTTGGTGCTCTTCTGCAGGATAATAAGATAAAAAATAGTCCAGCAGCAACCATTGGCATAGATAAACTTTGCCCCATAGATAGTCCCATATTACCTGGGAGAAAAAGGATATAACCAAAGGGGTTTTCCATCGAAATATATTGTGGATCAGCTTCCCTAAACATTTCTACAAAAATTCTTGCTACACCATAACTAAATAAAAAAACGCCCATGATTCTACCCGGTGATTTCAAAGCATTAAAAAAGAAAACAAGTATAGTCAGAATAATTCCTATAACTAAACCTTCCAGGGCAGCTTCATATAATTGGGAGGGGTGCCTTAAACATATATCATATGACCAGGAATTAGGACAAATATTGGCAGGAGGCTTGGTGAACTCTAATCCAAAGAAAGATAATGTGGGTCTTCCCCATAATTCTTGGTTAATGAAGTTTGCTAATCGGCCTAAAAATAAACCTGGTGGGGTACTAAGAGCAATTATATCACCCATAGCCAGGAGAGATTTATTTTTTTTGAGAGCAAAATATAAGCCCCCTAGAACTACGCCGAGAAAACCACCGTGGAAAGACATTCCCCCTTCCCACAGGTACAGAACCTTTATTGGATTATTGATGTAGTAATATGGATTATAAAAAAGAACATATCCAAATCTACCGCCAAGAATGATCCCTAAAATAAGGTAAGTCATTAAATCTTCAACGTTTGTGGTGGTGAGCGGGCTTTTATTGTTAATCCAGAGATTAGGTTTTTTGGATACTATATTTAAAATATACCATGCAGAGATAATACCAAAGATATATGATAGAGCGTACCAAGTTAGGGCAAAATTAAAGCCCAACATTTCAAAAGAAAAAACATACGGTGTTAAAATTTCAGGAAATCTTGGATACATTTAATACCTATTAGCTTGTCTTTAAATAACCTTTGACTACATAATTAGTAGTTAAGCTATTCCATCACGACATTTTTCATGTTACGCATACACACAATAAAACTTAGGACTAAAAATGCAAAGTAGAAATCAAATTTTCGATGATTTAACTCGCTTGGTTACAAATGCATTGGGTTTAGCACAGGATGCCAGTGGTGAAATAGAAAATGCTATAAAAAATTTACTAGATAGATATTTAGCTGACCATGGTTTAGTTACTCGAGAGGAATTCGATGCCTCTCAACTTATGCTAAAAAAAGCAGTGGAAGAAATTACTGAATTAAGAAGTGTCTTAGAAAAGCTTCAGAAGCGATCAATCAGTGGAGTATCTCGCGCTGGTTCTAAAATTTCAAAAAAAAGTGAGAAACCTAGTTTATAGGATTTAAGTAGTCTGAAAGATGAGTACTTAATTTTTATACTTAACTTATCTACATTTTGTGCTAGAATTTCCTAAAAATACTATCAGTAGACATTTGATAGGTTAAATTTTAGGGAGTTTGGTAAAAATGGATCTTTCCCAGGATTTAGAAGAATATTTTGGAGCTAATCCGGTATCGTTCTTTAAAGTATTAGCATTGGAGAATAGCTGGGAGCTTGTCGCAGGAGTAGGTGATACCACAGCATTTTATGCAGATGGTCTTTGGCGACAATATTTATTTTGCTTTCATTGGGTTGAAACTGAACAGGAATTGAGAATAACGTGCGAATACGATTTGAGAGTACCAAAAAACCGGAGTAACCCACTATATAAAACACTTAATTTAGCTAATGAAAAATGTAATGGTGGTTTTTTTACTTACTGTGATCAACAAAAGGCAATAACATTTCATGGAAAATTTAGAGGTTCTGACGCACTAGAGATTAATAGTTTTAGATCTGAGCAAATAGTTTCAAGCATAACAGGCATCATGGATGAATTGTATCCAGTATTTCAGCTTATATCTTGGGGTAAGGAAAAGCCTGATATGGCCATAAGGCTGGCAGGAAATCATATTTCTGGCTTTATATAAATTGTATCAATGTTTATTCGTTAATAAAGAAGTTCTAGAAGGGCCATAAAAATGTCTTTATTGGAGGGTCATAAAACATTACTGCTGATAGGAGTAGGCAATATGGGTGAGGCCATGCTGAGAAGCTGGATCCAAAGCCAATTAAGTGAAATTTCCTTTCTTGTTCTAGAGCCAAGGCCTTCAGTTTGGCTAAAAAATGCTTCCAAGAAGGGTCTATTAGAGTTAAATCCAAGCAAATTTGTGAAGAGTATTGATGTATGTATTTTGGCTGTCAAGCCGCAAAAATTGGAAGAGGTTTTAGCAGTAAATCAAGAAAGATTAAGCCATGAAACATTGATTATCTCCGTAGTTGCTGGTAAGAAATTTCGTCAATTTTATGAATGTCTTGGAAACAAGCAACCAATTATAAGGGTTATGCCAAATACGCCAGTTTCGATTAATCAAGGTATGTCTGCAATCGTGGTTGGTAAATCTGTAAATAAACCTTATGTAGATTTTGCCAAAAAACTGTTTGGGTCCCTTGGACAAGCTGTCATACTTAGTAATGAAAAAGATATTGATATAGTAACTGCTATCTCAGGTTCGGGACCAGCCTATATATTTAATTTCATAGAAAACTTGAGTGAAATAGGAGAAGAACTAGGGCTATCTTCTGAAGATGCGAGGACTTTAAGCATACAAACTGTACTAGGGGCTGGGTTTTTGGCTAGTTCTAGCACTTTAGATGCCAAACGTTTGAGAGAAAACGTAACTAGCCCAGGTGGTACAACTGAAGCAGCATTAGAAGTTTTGATGGATGAGAAAGTTGGGTGGAAGCCAATCATTAAAAAGGCAATTCTGGCGGCATTTATGAGGAGTCAGAAACTGGCAAATAATTGAAAATATTGGGAGGAATGGATTGTTACCCACGGATATTGAAGCATTTGTGAAAATTGATATTAGAGTTGGTGAAATAGTAAGAGCAGAGCCATACCCTGAGGCAAATAAGCCTTCAATTAAGCTTTGGATAAATTTTGGAACAGAATTGGGTGAGAAAAGATCTTCTGCACAGATCACTAAGCACTATTCCCCAGAAATACTAATTGGTAAGCAAATAATAGCTGTGGTAAATTTAAGACCAAGGCAAATAGGTAAGTTTATTTCTGAAGTTTTAGTATTAGGTGTCCCTGACAAAGTAGACGGTGGCATTATTCTACTGGAGCCAGAAAAGGAGGCTGCTTTGGGTGGCCAGGTTCATTAGAATTTCACCATTTCTTCACACCAATGATGCCTACAAAGTGATGTATATGTTTCATTTCCACCTATTTGAATCTGATCGCCTTGGTTAACTATTATCCCATTGGAGTTTTTGCGCACAACCATTGTGGCTTTTCTTCCACAGTGGCAAATTGTCTTTATTTCCTTAATTTCATCGGCAATTGATAGCAGTGTTAATGAACCAGGGAAAAGTTCTCCTCTAAAATCAACCCTTAATCCATAGCAAAGGACTGGGATATTTAATTGGTCTACTATCCTTGCTAGTTGCCATACTTGAGATTTAGATAAAAACTGAGCTTCATCTAAAAGAATGCAGTTAATCATAATTTCTTTCAAGAGAGATTTGACTCTATAATAAAGATCGTCGGCTAATTCAAAAACTGAGGCTTCTTCTTCTATGCCAATCCGGCTTACAATCTTAGAAGTCCCCATCCTGTTATCTAGTTTAGCAGTTACCAAGTATGGATTCATTCCTCTTTCGCGGTAATTATAAGCGGCTTGAATTAGCGCAGTAGATTTACCCGCATTCATAGTAGAATAATTAAAGTATAACTTTGCCATCTAACCCCAATGTTTATGTGTTGGCAGACTGATAGTTTTTCAGTTCCTGAAGTGAGATAATGCTCTTTTCAATCTTATTTGCGCTTTTCATGGCCTGAGCTGCGGCCCAAGCTCCGGTTGCAGAAGTGAAATATGGTAGTCTTTTTGTTAGTGATAAAGTCCGAATTTCACGGCTATCTTTTATAGATTGAAAACCTTCTGTAGTATTAAAAACAATATCGACTTTGTTATCTGTTAAAAGATCTAAAATATTTGGCCGGCCCTCATAGGCTTTTTTAACTCTAGTAACTTTTATCAAGTGCTTCTCAAGATATGCAGCAGTACCAATTGTAGCAAGTATTTCTATATTTAATTCCCTGAGTATAGCACAAGTTTCTAATAATTTTGTATCTTTGTCTTGATCCTTCAATGATACAAATGCCTTTCCCTCATTTGGTAATTTGACGCCAGTAGCTAATTGAGCCTTTAAAAAAGCTTGCTCAAATGTTGAATGTATGCCCATAACTTCGCCTGTAGAGCGCATTTCAGGCCCTAGAAGTGTATCAATCCAGGGAAATTTATCAAACGGTAACACAACTTCTTTTACGGCATAAAAATCAAGTTTAGGTTCTTTTAATTTGTTTTTAGTAATTCCGGCCATTATCAAGGCTGCAAGTCCTGGAACTGGCGTACCTATAGCTTTTGATACAAAGGGTAAGGTCCTTGAGGCACGTGGGTTTACCTCTAAAACAAAGACAGCTTCACCTTGAATGGCAAACTGAATGTTCATAAGACCAATAACCTGAAGTTCGAGTGCTAGAATTTTAGCCTGAGCTTTGATCTTAGTTATTAATTTTTCGGACAAGGAATATGGTGGAAGAGAACAGGCACTATCTCCAGAATGTATTCCGGCTTCTTCAATATGCTGCATTACGCCAACGATTGTAACGTTCTTACCATCTGATAGGGCATCCACATCGACTTCAATTGCACCACTTATAAAGCTATCAATAAGAATAGGGCTCTCACCGCTTACTTGGACAGCATCCTTAATATAGCTTTTTAGGTGATTAGTATTCAACACTACTTCCATTGCTCTCCCTCCTATAACGTAGGAAGGTCTAATTACAACTGGATATCCAATCTTTTTGGCTTTATTTATAGCTTCCAACTCTGATCTTGCTATTCCATTATTCGGTTGTTTCATATTTAATTTTTGAAGTAATTTCTTAAATTTTTCACGATCTTCGGATAGATCAATAGAAGCTGGGCTAGTGCCAAGGATTGGGATATTATGATATGAAAGTGCTTTAGTTAAATTTAAAGGAGTTTGGCCTCCTAATTGTATTATTACACCCTTTAGAGTTCCTTTTGACCTTTCTATCCTTATTATTTCAAGTACATGTTCAGCCGTTAGCGGTTCAAAATAAAGTCTATCAGAAGTATCATAATCAGTGGATACTGTTTCTGGATTACAATTGATCATAATGGTCTCAATTCCAGCTTTTGAAAGTGCAAAGCTGGCATGACAGCAGCAGTAATCAAACTCTATGCCTTGTCCTATTCTATTTGGGCCGCTACCTATGATTATAATTTTCTCTCTATTATTTGGTTTAGACTCACAGTCAATATTCCCTGAATTAGAATTATCATATGTCGAATACATATAAGGGGTGTTTGATTGAAATTCCCCACCACAGGTATCAACCCTTTTAAAAGATGCTATTACACCTTTTTTCCATCTTTTTTTACGCACTTTTTCTTCTGGTAACGATGTTAACTCGCCTAACCTGGCATCAGTGAAGCCCATTGATTTAAAGTATTGTAATTCTTCAGCTTTATCAGGAAAACAATTTTCTTTTAATATTCTTTCAACACTTATGATTTCTTGTATTCTTTCTAGAAACCAAGGATCAATTCTTGTAATTTGGTAAATCGTTTGAATGTCCATTTCTGCGCGTATTGCCTGGGCTACCTGTAATAATCTATCAGAATTTTGAATTGACAGCACTGATACCATCTCTTCTTTATTTTCTGGAAATTCAATTTCATTTAAGCCTGTTAGACCAGTTTCCAATGAAGTGAGGGCCTTTTGCAAACTTTCCAGGAAGGAACTGCCTATAGCCATGACTTCTCCAACTGATTTCATAGAGGTGTTCAGTTCTTTATTAGATCCAGGAAATTTTTCAAATGTGAACCGTGGAACTTTTATGACTACATAATCAATTGTAGGTTCAAAACTAGCTGGGGTGCATCCTGTAATATCATTGGTTAATTCATCTAGAGTAAAGCCTACTGCTAATTTAGTTGCTATCTTTGCTATCGGAAACCCTGTAGCTTTTGAAGCTAGTGCAGAAGATCTTGAAACTCTAGGATTCATTTCAATAACCACCATTCGACCATCATCTGGATTTACAGCCCACTGTACATTCGATCCGCCAGTTTCCACGCCAATTTCTTGTAGAATTCTGATAGAGTTTGTTCTCATTAATTGAAATTCTTTATCTGTTAGTGTCATAGCTGGTGCAACTGTAATGCTGTCACCAGTGTGCACACCCATTGGGTCAATATTTTCTATAGAGCAAACTATTATTGCATTATCTTTTTTATCTCGGACGACCTCCATTTCAAATTCTTTCCAACCCAGAAGGCTTTCATCAATTAAAATTTGGCCAACAGGCGAAAGATCTAGGCCATTATTACAGATATCGAAATATTCTTTCTCATTGTAGGCTACTCCTCCACCCGCCCCACCAAGTGTAAAAGCTGGGCGAATAATTGCAGGGAGACCAATTTTTTTGAGAGCTTGCTTAACGTCACCTATATTTTCAGCAACTACTGACCTTGGACTTTCAATCTGTAGGTTATCCATGGCATCACGAAATTTTTTACGATCCTCTGCTTTTTCAATAGCATCTTTTTTTGCTCCAATTAATTCAACTCCTTCCCTTTCTAAAAGGCCAGAATTTTCCAAAGATATGGCAGCATTTAGTGCGGTCTGCCCACCCATAGTAGGAAGTAGTGCATCTGGTTTCTCCTTTTTTATTATGGTTTCCAAATTGTCATAAGTGATCGGCTCCACATATGTTGAGTCTGCTATTTCAGGATCTGTCATTATTGTTGCAGGGTTAGAATTTACTAAAATAACTCGATACCCCTCCTCTTTCAGAGCTTTACAGGCCTGAGTACCTGAATAATCAAACTCACAGGCTTGACCAATAACTATTGGGCCAGCACCTATAATCATAATTGACGAGATATCTTTTCTTTTAGGCATTCGTTATTTTAGACAATTTAAATAAATTTGTTTTGTCAGTAAGTTACCGATTAGGCAAGGAAAAATTCATTTTGGTCAAGGATCCTCTCTTGATAGATCACTTTTAGGGATATTTATACTTTACGCTTCACTTCGTTTAGATTATTGCAAAAAGTAATTTAAAGAAACATCTCAGAGGTCTATATGAAAAGTTATCGAACTCATAATTGTGCTGAGCTAAACATAGCCCACGTGAATCAGATGGTAACCTTATCTGGATGGGTTCATAGGGTAAGAGATCATGGCGGGGTATTATTTATAGATTTACGCGATCATTATGGAATAACTCAAGTCGTAATAGATCCAGATAGTAATGATTTTTCCACTGCTGAAACCTACAGATCAGAATGGTGCGTTAAGATCAAAGGTATAGTGAAAGCTCGTGAAGAGGATTTAATAAACAAGAGTTTGAAAACTGGTGATATTGAGGTTTTTATAGAACAAACGGAAATTATTTCAACTGCTGAAGATCTGCCTATCCCAGTCTTTGGGGAGCAGGATTATCCAGAGGAGACGCGCTTGAGGTATAGATTTATTGACCTAAGGCGAGAGGGTCTTCATCAAAATATGATACTGCGGTCAGAAGTCATTGCTTCTATCAGAAAAGAAATGTGGGGGAGTGGTTTCAATGAATTTCAAACACCAATATTGACGGCTTCGTCACCAGAAGGGGCACGAGATTTTTTGGTTCCCAGTAGGCTAAACAAAGGCAAATTTTATGCTCTGCCCCAAGCCCCACAACAATTTAAACAACTCATTATGATGGGAGGTTTTGATAAATACTTTCAAATAGCCCCATGTTTTCGGGATGAAGACCCTAGAGCTGATAGGTCTCCTACAGATTTTTACCAACTAGATATAGAGATGAGCTTTGTCAATCAAGATGACATTTTCAATTGTGTGAAGCCTGTCATAGAAAAAATATTTAAAAAGTACAGCAAAAACAAAGTTGAAAGCATTTGGCCAAAAATCACATATAAAGATTCTATGTTATGGTACGGCACTGATAAGCCTGATCTTCGGAATCCAATAAAGATGAAAAGAGTTTCCGAATATTTTAAGGAATCCGGCTTCGCAGTCTTTGCTAACATTCTTAAAGAGGTTGGTACAGAAATCAGGGCTATCCCAGCACCAGGGGGGGGGAGTAGGAACTTTTGTGACAGGATGAATAATTTTGCTCAAAAAGAAGGTTTGCCAGGCATGGGGTATATTTTTTGGAGAGAAGTTGATGGTAAAATCGATGCTGCTGGCCCCTTGGCAAAAAATATTGGTTTTGAAAAATCTGAAATGATCAGGGATAGCCTTGGACTAAAGGTGGGTGATGCAGCTTTTTTTCTAGGGGGAGTTCCAAAGAGTTTTGAGGCATTTTCAGCCAAAGCCAGAACCCAGATAGGTACCCAATTAAAACTAATAGATGTGAATTCTTTTGCGTTTGCTTGGATCATAGATTTTCCCATGTATGAGAAAGATTTGGAAAATAATAAAATTGATTTTTCACATAACCCGTTTTCTATGCCACAAGGTGGATTAGATTCACTTAATGGTGACCCCTTAGAAGTCCTTGGATATCAGTATGATCTTGCCTGTAATGGTTATGAATTATTATCTGGGGCAATTAGAAATCATGAGTTAAATACAATGTTTAAGGCATTTGAATTGGCTGGGTATAATAAAAAAGAGGTTATTTCCAAGTTCTCAGGTATGATTGAGGGTTTGAAGTTTGGTCCTCCACCCCATGGAGGATGTGCTCTGGGGATAGATAGAATGCTGATGTTACTTGCTAACGAAGAAAATATTAGGGAAGTAATTATGTTTCCAATGAATCAAAGAGGTGAGGATTTGATGATGAATGCTCCCTCCTCTCCTACTAATGAGCAACTGTTTGATTTGGGAATAAGGATTGTTGACGAAGCTTAGGAAAATTTGAAGAATGTCCAGTTATGAAATAAATGAAAAGGCAAAAGATTTTCTAGCGAAACGAAGATCAGTTTCAGTGAAAGACCTGAAGGGACCAGGTCCTGGGTTAGAAGACATTCTAGAAATAATTAATTCCGCTTTGCGTGTTCCGGATCATGGTAAGTTAGAGCCATGGAGGGTAATTCTGATTTTAGAAGAATCGAAGGAAAAATTTCTTCATATAATTGAAGCGAGAGGAAAAGACCTTTGTATAGATGAAAAAAAAATTGAAAAAAATAGGTTCAATATATTAAATACCCCCTT
>MDTB01204721.1_pt1 | contig 26065 bp, 30 predicted proteins | sample 811161 | NCBI WGS metagenome assembly MDTB01 (sample SAMN05326650, study PRJNA326480) | marine metagenome | isolation source: seawater | place: Mediterranean Sea | collected 2009 | reverse complement strand
AATAAATATGGGTGAATAATAATGGTGCGCCTGCTAGGAGTCGAACCCAGAACCTCCTGATCCGAAGTCAGGCGCTCTATCCAATTGAGCTACAAGCGCGTATAATACTATTAATATAATTTATGAAAAAAAGCATTAATTTATTAGTTCAATCATCAGAAGATGGCTTTAGAGTTGATGTATTTGTTAATAAAAGAGAAAATTTATTAAGCAGAACAAGAGTAAAGAATTTAATTTTAAAAGAAAAACTAAAAATAAATAACAAAATAATAAGTGATCCATCAAAAAGATTATCAACTGGAGACAAAATAATTCTTGAAATTCCAGAGCCAGAAACACCTTCATTAAAACCATTTAAGTTTAAACTAAATATTGTTTATGAAGACAAAGATTTAATAGTAATTAATAAACCTGCGGGTATTATTATGCATCCAGGAGCAGGAAATTATGATCAAACAATAGTAAATGCATTAATACATTATTGTAAAAAAAATCTCTCTTCTATTGGAGATGTGCTTAGACCTGGTATTGTACATAGAATTGATAAAGATACTTCTGGTTTAGTTGTAATAGCAAAAAATAATAAAACTCATGAGAATTTATCTCTTCAATTTAACAAGCATTCAATTTCAAGAATTTATCAATTATTAGTGTGGGGTAAACTTAGACCTTCTAAAGGAAAAATTTCTACTTTTATTACTCGAAGTTCTAAAAACCGTCAATTAATGGAAGTTAGTATTTCAAAAGGAAAGAAGGCAATAACAAATTATAAAACTTTAGAGATTTTTGAAAATAACAAAACTCCTACTTTAAGTTTAGTTGAGTGTAAACTTGAAACAGGTAGAACTCATCAAATTAGAGTCCATATGGCTTACAAAGGCAATAATATTTTGGGGGATAAAAAGTATAAGAAAAAATTTAAAAAATTTAAAAATGTTGATCCAAAATTAGAGAATTTAATTTACAAATTGAATAGACAATTTTTACATGCTAAGACTTTAGGGTTTATACATCCAAAAAATGGAAAAGAAATTAAATTTGACTCAATTTTACCAGAAGACCTTAAAAATATTTTAAAAACACTAAGAAATACTAATAAATAAATTATTGTAATAATCGAAAAATTTATTAAATAAATACTCGTAATGAATACTACTAACTACAATCTACCAGCACTTTCAAATGAAGGTGGTCTATCGGCATATCTGGCTCAAATTAAAAAATTTCCGATGCTAGAAGCTGAAGAAGAATATATGTTGGCAAAAAATTGGAAAAATACTGGGAATATTAAATCTGCTGAAAAATTAGTAACAAGTCATTTAAGATTGGTCGCAAAAATTGCTATGGGGTACAAAGGCTATGGCTTACCTGTCAATGAAATGATTTCTGAGGGAAATGTAGGTTTAATGCAAGCTGTAAAAAAATTTGAACCTGAAAAAGGTTTTAGACTTGCAACATATGCTATGTGGTGGATTAAAGCTTCGATACAAGAATACATATTAAGATCTTGGAGTTTAGTAAAAATAGGTACTACAACAGCACAAAAGAAATTATTTTTTAATCTAAAAAAAATAAAAAATCAAATAGCGCCAAGATCAGAGGGAGACTTGAGAGATGAGCATGTAGACGTAATTGCAGAAAAGCTAGATGTGAGCAGAGAGGAAGTTGTTTCCATGAATAGACGATTGTCTGGAAAGGAATTTTCATTAAATGCTCAAGTTGGAGAAGATGGAGATGAGTGGCAAGACTGGCTAGTAGATAAAGAACTTGATAATGATTTAAAATTTGCACAGCAAGAAGAAATGGAACAAAGAAAAGATTTGCTTAAAGAGTCTATTAAAATTTTAAATGATAGAGAAAGAGAAATTTTATATTCAAGAAGATTAAATGATGAACCTATAACACTTGAAAACTTAAGTAAAAAATACAAAATTTCTAGAGAACGAATAAGACAAATTGAAAATAAAGCTTTTGAGAAACTTCAGAAACATATGCTTAATTCTGCCAAATCAAAAAATCTTTTACCAGCAAATTAAGTTAATTATAAATCAAAAGGATTTTCTATTAATATTGTGTCATCTCTTTCTGGGCTTGTTGATACACTTGAAATTTTAGCTCCAATAAAATCTTCAATAGCATAAATATATTTAACAGCATTTTCTGGAAGTGATTCAATATTTTTACATCCACTTGTAGAAACTTTCCAACCTGGAAAGGTTTTATATATAGGTTTAATCTTAAGTTGATCTTCAGCTGTTGCTGGTAAATAATCTATTTTTTTTCCATCTAGCTCATATTGAATACACATCTTAATTTCGTCTAATTCATCTAAAACATCCAGTTTTGTTAAAGCAATACCATTTATACCTGAAATCTTAATTGTTTGACGAACCAAAACTCCATCAAACCACCCGCATCTTCTTTTTCTACTAGTAACAGTTCCAAATTCTTTTCCTCTAGTTCCTAAAAGTTTGCCAGTATCATCTTTTAATTCTGTAGGGAATGGTCCTTCACCAACTCTTGTAGTGTAAGCTTTAGTAATTCCTAAAACATAATTTATAGAATTAGGTCCACAACCAGTTCCTGTAGCTGCACTAGATGCAACTGTATTTGAAGATGTTACAAATGGATAAGTACCATGATCAACATCAAGTAAAATACCCTGGGCACCTTCAAACAATATTTTCTTTCCCTTTTTTTTATATTCATCAATTTTAAGCCACACTGGCTGAGAAAATTTTAAAATTTTAGGAGCTATTTCTAATAATCTTTTTTTTAATTCATCTTTTTTAAAAATTTTTTTTCCTAATCCTTTTCTAATTGCATTATGATGAAGTAATACATTTTCCAATCTATGGTCTAAATTGCTTTCTGATCTTAAATCCATAACTCTTATGGATCTCCTGCCTACTTTATCTTCATACGCTGGTCCTATTCCTCGTCTAGTTGTTCCTATCTTACTTTTTCCAGCAGCATCTTCTCTTATTTCATCCATTTCTTTGTGAAAAGGTAAAATAAGATTAGCTGATTCTGATATTATGAAATTTTCTTCACTAACATTAATACCTTTTAATTTTATCTCCTCTATTTCTTCTAATAAGGCCCAGGGATCTACTACTACACCGTTTCCAATTATTGAAATCTTTCCATCTCTAACTATTCCTGAAGGAAGTAATCTTAGTTTGTAGGTTGTGCCATCTATCACTAAAGTATGACCAGCATTATGTCCTCCTTGAAAACGTATTACGATGTCTGCTTCTTCTGATAACCAATCTACTATTTTTCCTTTACCTTCATCTCCCCATTGTGAACCGACGACGACGATGTTTTTCATTATTTATATTTGTTATTTACTTCAATTGAATTTAAATGGTTTATCGGACCTTGGCCTTTACCATAGTTAAGGTTAGATCCTATGGCATTTTGTACATATTTAGTTGCTAACTCACAAGATTTCTTTAGACTTTTTCCACATGAAAAAAACGTAGTTATAGCTGATGATAGAGTACAGCCAGTACCGTGTGTATTCTTAGTTGTAATTCTTTTACTTTTAATAATCTTTATTTCTTTTCTTGATACAAAAATATTTTGAAGAACATTAGTGTTGAGATGTCCTCCTTTTACTAAAACATTCTTTGCTCCGAGCTCCATAAGAATATTTGCAGCATTAATCATATCTCTTGTATTTTTAATTTTTGAGTTTGTTAAAATTTCTGCTTCTGGGATATTTGGTGTTATTAAAGTAACTTTTTTTATTAATTTATTTTTTAATACTCCGATTGCTCTGTTATCAATTAATTTTGCTCCTCCTTTAGCGACCATAACTGGATCTAAAATTATTTTTTTGATCTTAATCTTATTTAATGAATTAATAACGGCACTAACTACTTTTGAAGAATGAAGCATTCCTATCTTAATTGCACTTGGTTTTATATCTCTTGCCGTAAACTCTATTTGTCTAGAAATTTCACTGGGTTTAATTGTAATTATCGACTTTACTCCAGTTGTATTTTGAACTGTAACTGCTGTCACTGCAGTCATAGCATATGAGCCTAAAGAAGTAATTGTTTTTATATCAGCTTGTATTCCAGCGCCACCCGAAGAGTCTGACCCAGCTATTATTAATATTTTAGATTTTGGTTTCAATTTATTTAATAGTTTTCCTTATTATTTTTATACATTTGATGAGCAATTTTTTATTTTTACATTCACCCATTATTCTTATCTTGGGCTCTGTGCCAGATTTTCTGACTAATATTCTTCCTTGTGCTTTTATCAAGATCTTTGCTTTGTTAATTGCTTTTTTTACAACTTGATCATTAATTATACTTTTATCTTTTACAGTAATATTTTCTAATATTTGTGGTGTTTGTTCGAATACATTTAAAAATTGGCTAGCTTTTTTTCCTTTTCTTAAAGAATATAAAATTTCTAAAGCAACTAATAAACCATCTCCTGTTGTTGCAAATTTTCCTAAAATTATATGTCCTGATTGTTCTCCACCTAAATTAAATTTATTTTTTTGCATTTTTTCTTTAACATAGCGATCTCCAACATTAGTTCTCAAAAATTTTATTCTATTAGATCTTAAAAATTTTTCTAAACCGTAATTTGACATTTGAGTACCAATTACTCCCCCACGTAACATCTTTTTAATTTTCCATCTTTTGGCTATAGCTGCAATTATTTGATCACCATCAATAATAGAGCCATTTTCATCACACATAATAATTCTATCTGCATCTCCATCTAATGAAATGCCTATATGAGCCTTATGTTTTTTAACTGCAGATTGGATTTTTTTTGGAAAGGTAGATCCACATTTTTTGTTTATATTTATACCATTAGGATTTATACCTATTGAAATTACTTTTGCTCCTAAAGATTTTAGTAATTTAGGACCAGATTTATAGCCAGCTCCATTTGCACAATCAATTACTATTTTTGAACCTTTTAAATTAAAATTTTTAGGAAAATTTTTTTTTATTATCTTAATATATTCTTCATTACCATTTTCTAATCTTTTAACTCTTCCTAGTTTTTTTGGATTAGAAAGTCGTTTATCTATTTTTTTATCTATTAAATTTTCAATTTTTTTCTCAATTTTATCTGATAATTTCAAACCATCAGGACCAAATAATTTTAAACCGTTGTCATAATAAGGATTATGAGAAGCTGTAATCATGATTCCCATATTAGCTTTCATTGATTTTGTTAGCATTGCTAAACCATTTGTAGGCAAAGGCCCTAAAGTAAAAACGTGCATACCAGCTGAAGTAAGACCAGAAACTATTGCAGGTTCTAATGTGTATCCTGAAAGTCTAGTATCTTTTGCAATTATTGCTACTTGTTTATTTTTTTTTTGATTTTTAAAAAAAGTTCCTGCTGCTAAACCAAATTTAAAAAACATATCACCATTAATATTTCCTTTATTAACTGTTCCTCTTATTCCATCAGTACCAAAATACTTTTTTGCCATTATTTTTTTATTAGTTTTTTAAAAACTTTGATGCTTTGCATAACTTCATTTACATCATGTACTCTTAAAATTTGAACTCCTTGCATTGTTGCAATCAAAACTGAACTAATTGTTCCTCCTAATCTCTCTTTGCTATCATTTTTTCCAGAAATATCTTTAATAAACTTCTTTCTAGACAAGCCAATCAATATAGGAAATCCAAGGCTATGAAAAATAGAAATATTACTTATTAGGTTCATATTATGTTTCAAATTTTTTCCAAATCCTATTCCTGGATCAATGATAATATTATTAATTTTAATTCCTTTTTTTCTTACAAAGTCTATTTTTTCTTCAAAAAAATCATAAATATCTAGTAATACATTTTTATATTTAGGATTTTTCTGCATAGTTCTTGGTTCGCCTTGAATATGATGAATTACAAAAGGAATCTTATATTTTTTTAATACTTCAATTGTCTTTTTATCAAAACTCAATCCAGAAATATCATTAATAAGTTTAACTCCTTTTTTAATTCCTTTTTCCATTATAGCTGATTTTCTAGTATCTAAAGATACTGGTATATGTTTACAAATTTTTTCTATAGTAAATTTTATTCTTTTCCATTCATTTTTTATTTTTATTTCTTTTGATCCTGGCTTAGTAGATTCTCCACCTATATCTATAATACGTGCTCCCATTTCATATAAAGATTTTGCATGTTTGTATCCTAAGTTTTTTTTATTGAACTTACCTCCATCGGAAAAACTGTCTGGAGTTAAATTTAAAATACCCATTACATTTGGAGTATCACTGAAGTCAAAATTTGAAAAATTTTTATTTTTTCTTATTATCTTTTTAATATCTCTGTTAATTTTTTTTTTTAAAAGAACTGGTAATTTTTTAATTTCTTTTATACCAATTATTTTTTTTGAAGTTCTTGTTAATATTTCAATTTTATCAAAAGATATTTTTTTGTTACCACACAAAGGTAGAGATTTTTTTTGTGAAACTAAATTTTTTGAGGTATTTCCATAATAAAAATTACACACTCTTGTGTAATATTTTTTCATTATTTTTAGTGAACTATTTTTGGCTTCAATCCTATAGATCCTAATGCTGATCCTTGGTTATCGTCTTCAGCTTTTAAAGTTTCTTTATTTGCAGGATATATATTCTTATTAATCAAGTTTTCAATCTCTTCACCTGTTAAAGTTTCATAAGTAAGCAATGCTTTTGCTAGTTTATGCAAATCATCAATTTTACTTGTAAGAATTTGTTTTGCCTGATTATAACCTTCATCAACAAGTTTTCTTATCTCTTTATCAATTTTTTGTGCTACTGCTTCAGAGACACTTTGAGTTTGAGTTACAGATCTTCCCAAAAACACTTCTTCCTGATTCTCACCATATTCAACAGGTCCCAATTCTTCGCTCATTCCATATTTCGTTACCATGGCTCTAGCAAGTTGTGTGGCTTGATTGATATCAGAGCCACTTCCTCCTCCAGCTCCTGTTGATATATTGTCTTTTCCAAATATCAATTCTTCAGCAACTCTTCCTCCAAAACAAACTGCCAATCTAGCTTTAAGGTATTTAATTGAGTGTCCATGTTTGTCTCTTTCTGGCAGATTCATTACCATTCCTAATGCTCTACCTCTCGGTATAATAGTAGCTTTATGAATTGGATCATAACTAGGCATATTAAATGAAACCAGTGCATGACCTCCTTCATGGTATGCTGTTAATTTTTTCTCATCTTCTGTCATTACCATTGATCTTCTTTCAGCACCCATCATAACTTTGTCTTTAGCCTCTTCAAACTCTTGATAAGTAACAATTCTTTTATTTTTTCTTGCAGCAAGCAAAGCAGATTCATTTACGAGATTTGCAAGGTCTGCTCCCGAAAATCCTGGTGTTCCTCTTGCAATAGTTCTTAAATTGATGTCTGGAGCCATCGTTATTTTTTTTGCATGTACTTTTAATATTTTTTCTCTACCGATTATATCTGGAAGTGAAACAACAACCTGTCTGTCAAATCTACCTGGTCTTAACAATGCAGGGTCTAAAACATCAGGTCTGTTAGTTGCTGCAATAATTATAACTCCTTCGTTAGTATCAAAACCATCCATTTCAACTAACAATTGGTTTAAAGTTTGTTCTCTTTCATCATTTCCACCTCCAAGACCTGCTCCTCTACTTCTTCCTACAGCATCAATTTCATCAATGAAAATAATACATGGAGAATGTTTTTTTCCTTGCTCAAACATATCTCTCACTCTAGAAGCTCCAACTCCAACAAACATTTCAACAAAATCAGAACCTGAAATTGTAAAAAAAGGCACACCTGCTTCTCCAGCTATTGCTCTTGCTAATAAAGTTTTACCAGTGCCTGGTGGGCCAACTAACAAACATCCTCTAGGTATTTTTCCTCCCAGTCTACTAAACTTTTTAGGATCTTTTAAAAATTCTACTACTTCTTCTACTTCCTCTTTTGCTTCTTCTACTCCAGCAACATCATTAAATGTAACCTTTCCTTTAAGTTCATTCATCATCTTTGCTTTTGAACGACCGAAGCCCATAGCTCCACCTTTGCCTCCTTGCATTTGTCTCATAAAAAATATCCATACTGCAATTAATAGAAGCATTGGAAACCAAGATAAAAGTATTCCAAAAAGAGATGGCATTTTTTCTTCTATTGGAGCTGCAGATATACTCACTCCACTGTCAGAAAGTTTTTCTATAAGATTTGGATCATTTGGTGAGTATGTAGAAAATACTGTTCCATCGGATAAAATTCCTTTTATATTGTTGCCTTGAATTTCAACTTTAACAACTCTGCCATTTTCAACTTCTGTTAAAAATTCTGAAAATATAATAGTATCTTTATTGTTCATTGAAGCTTGTGGATTTTTAAACATATTGTAAAGACCAATAGTCAAAAAGACTATAATCGCCCACATTGCTAGATTTTTAAAATTCATACTAGTTAAGATAAGAATTATTGCGAATTAAACAAGTGACAATTTGTTACTTTATCGGTCTTTTTAAAGATTTTCTCTTGATATTAACACGGTTTTATTAATTTTTTCAATTAAGCATCCTCCCAAAGTAGCTTTTTTAAAATTTTTAGACCTAATTTTTTTAATTATTTCATCAACACTTTTTCCTCTAGGTGGATAATATCTTTTACTAATATCGCTCAATAAACCAGAAAAAGATCTAAAGATAATTTCATATGGCTGATTAAAAAAATCATCATTTAAAGAATATATATTTTTAGATTTAAAAAATGTAGAATTATTTTTAATATTATTTTCAACATAATAATTAATTGTTTTATTAGAAGCTTTTAAATTATTTATAGTGAGTTGCAATTTTTTGAAATCTAATCCTTCAAATTCTAAATTTTTAATCATCTTTCTAACTCGAATCCTCTTATAATCTTCATTAAGATTTGATGGATCCTCAACATAAAAATTAAAAACTTTTTTTGATATGTTAATTAACTCAGATTTTTTAATATTTATTAATGGTCTTAGTATATGAATACTACTTTTTTTATCTTTAACTGCTTTATCTAAAGAAGTAAGACCTCTTAAACCACTGCCCCTTAAAAGTCTTATAATAAAATTTTCATATAAATCACCAATATGATGTCCTATTAACAAATTGTTAATATTATTTTTTTTGCACTCATCTATTAATAAATTATATCTTTTATTTCTAGCTATAGATTGAATATTAGATTTAGGTTTTTTTCCTTTCCAGATTAAAATTTTACACTCAATTTTGAATTTCTTAAGAAATAAAAGAACTTTTTTTGCCTCTATTTTAGACTCTTCTCTCAATCCATGATCTACAATAAAATAAAGTATTTTAGTATTATTTAATTTTGAAAAACACTTGGCTAAGTAGGCTAAAGCAATACTATCTGGACCCCCTGATAATGCAACTGCATATGAAGATTGTGAATTTAAAGATTTTTTAAACTCATTATAAACTTTGTATATATTTTTGTCGCTTAAGTGCTGGACGATATTCCTAGGAGTTTTCTTTTTTACATTCAAACTTTTTCTCTTCATACTTTGCTTTTTGAAGAACAGATTGATTTGCCTTTGGATATTCTTTTTTTACTCCAATTATCATTAAGCATCCTTGATCTTTCTCTCCTATCTGAACTAATGATACACCAAGTTTTAGTAAATTTATAGGAGCCTTATCACTCTTTGGATATTTTTGATAACCTTCAAGATATGCTGAGGCTGCATCAGTAAATAATTGTCTTATTCTAAATGTCTCTGCATACCAATATTGTGCATTACCTGCTAAATTATGTTCAGGATTTGTTAATACAAACTCTCTAAATGCCCTTTCAGCCGTATTATAATCACCAACTTTTAAAAAACTTGTAGCAAACTCATATTGTTTCTCTGGCGTAGTTTCAGGAAGCAATTTTTCCTCTGATTGAAAATTTTCTGTTAATACTTGTCCAACTGAATCAATTGATTGTGTTTCTTGAGTTGTAAGATTTGTTTCTGTATCTTTATAAGATAATTCTCCAAGTTCTTGTGGTTGAGAGGAGCCAGGTAAAATTTTAGTTTCTGATTTTTTTACAGAAGATTTTGTTTTTTGATTACTGTTATTTGTTATTAGTGTTCCACTTTCTAATTCCTGAAATCTCATTTGATTATCAGCTTGAACTTTTGAAAGCCGATTAGACAGTTTATCTAGTTTAAAATTAATTTCTTCAAATTTATTTGTTAATTCTTGAAATTGACTTTCTATTTCTGATAATTTAAGTAAATGTCTTGTGAGTACATCTTCTGAGTTTTGATCAAGAGTATTATCTAAACTTGAATTATCTGAACTTTCATTAAGTGTTTCGGAATAAACGGCACGCTCAAGAGTTTTTAAATCTTTTTGAATTAATTCTATTATTTCTAAAATATTGTGATTATCTGCTGAAGTTTTTGATCCAAAAATTATAAGGATAAAAAATAAATTGGTAAAAATAAAACTTTTAAACTTTATCATTGTATAGATTTGTAATTATAATGATGGCAAAAAAAAGACCCTAAAAATTTTCATTTTAGGGTCTTTTAGATTTTTTTAATTAATTTGCTTTTACAGTTACTGATCTTCTATTTTTCGACCAAGATAATGGATTAGATCCAGAGTCTACTGGTCTTTCTTTACCATAACTTATAACTGAAATTCTGCTAGAAGATATTCCATAAGTCATCAAGTAATCTTTTGCTGCATTAGCTCTTCTCTCTCCAAGTGCTAAATTGTATTCTCTTGTGCCTCTTTCATCCGCATGACCTTCCAACACAATATTTATTGTAGAATTTTTTCTTAACCACGCCGCTTGCTTTCTAAGCGTTTCTCTTGAAGCAGTTGTTAAAACCGATTCATTAGTTGCAAAGAAAACTCTATCAGGAACTCCTGAAGCTAAATATTCAACAGTGTCCGTTCCCGTATACACGTCTCCTTCCATCTGACTTTTGCTAACTTTTTTTGTTGCACAAGCCGATAGGATTAAACACGACATTACTATTAAAGCTGTATTTTTGAAAATGTTGCTCAAATTCATTGCTGCTCCTAAAAATTAATTATCTCACTTTTTCACAACTAAATAGATGTTTCAAGATAAAAAATCAAGCTATTAAATGTTAATTACTTAATAAAGATGACCATGATGGGTCAGAAGCATCAGTTTCAGTGGTTACTTGTCTTTCATTATAACCCGTTAAATCTATAGACCATAATTTAGCTGAAAATCCCTCTCCTTTTGAGTCTGTTTTCGTCTCTCTATAAAATATCAAAACTCTTCCATTAGGAGACCAAGAAGGTGCTTCTTGATAAAAGTTTTCAGTTAATAATCTTTCACCCGATCCATCAGTTCTCATTACTCCGATGTAAAACTTTCCTTTATGTAATTTTGTAAATGCTATGAGATCACCCCTTGGAGACCAAACAGGCGTTCCATACAACCCTTTTCCAAAAGAAATTCTCTTAACATTACTTCCATTACTTTTCATTACGTAAATTTGTTGGTATCGACTTCTATCAGAGTTAAAAGTAATATATTTTCCATCGGGTGAATATGACGGAGATGTATCAATAGAAGGGTGATTAGTTATTCTTTGAACAATTCTGCTTTCTAGATCCATTGTATAAATATCTGAATTACCATCTTTAGCAAAACTCATAATAATCTTTTTACCATCTGGTGAAAACCTTGGTGCAAATGTCATTCCTGGAAAATCTCCAACAACTTCCTGTTTTCCCGTTTCAATATCCAACAAATATACTCTTGGTAAATTTCTAAAGTAAGATAAATATGTTACCATTTGGTTTGTTGGATTAAACCTAGGAGTTAAAACTAACTCATTGCCTAAAGTTAAATATTTTGTATTAAAACCATCTTGATCCATGATTGCTAGTTTTTTTACTCTCTGTACTTTTGGGCCCTCTTCTGCCACATAAATAATTCTTGTATCAAAATAACCTTTTTCTCCAGTTAATCTTTCATAAACTTTATCTGTAATTATGTGTCCTACTCTCCTCCAATTATCTGGTACAGTGGTAAATGCTATGGCTATCATTTCTTTAGCGGCTAAAACATCCCATAGTCTAAATTCTACTCTCAATTTTCCTTCAACATTTGTTACCTTACCAGTAATCAAGGCTTGAGCTTTTATAAGTGCCCAATCTTCAAATCTTGGTTTTAAATGAGCTATATCTGGTTTTTGTAAAAAAGCATCTTTATTTAATGGATTGAATAAACCAGATTGTTTTAAATTATTCTCAACTACTTTTGATATTTCAGCACCTATATTTTTTTTCTTTAATATTTTTTTGAAACTTTCTTTAGATTTTTCATCAATTGATAATGGTGAGACTGCAATTGGAAGTGGACTTAGATTTCCTCTTGTAATATCAACTTCAATTAAAGCAAAAGTTTTGACTGGAAATAAAATAATAATTATTAATAAATATCTAAAAATCATCTAACCTTCCAACATTTCCCTAGCATCAAAATTTAATTGTAAATCTTTCCATCTTTCATATCCTGTACTTGGAACTCTTAGCGGTTGACACAATCTAATAGCTCTCAACGCACTTTCGGCTAGTACTTTGTAAAATGCTTGTCCAGGTTTATTCATTCTAATATGATCTAAAATTTCTGAACTTATAACAGATCCATCAGGTTTTAACTTTAATTTTATTCGAACTAATAAATTTTCGTTATAAGGTAGACCTAAAGGAATACTCCAACACCCAAAAATTTGTGCTTTTAAAGCATCTTCTTCACTTAATGTTAGTCCAGAAGTATCTAAATTTCTATCTTGATCCTGAGTGACCCTATCTGTTTTATTATTAGTTTCTGCTATCTCTTCTTTAGATTTATCAATCAGAGCAGCTATATTATTGGGGTCAAATAATTCATCTTTTTCAAATTCTGATACTTGCTTAACCTCATTATCTATTTTTTCAGGATTTTGTTTTTTATCTTTAGGTTTTTTAACTTTATCACTTTTTTCATCTGGTAAAGGAATAGCGTCTGGTTTTTCTTTTTTTACAATTTTAGGTGGAGCTTGCTCAGAAACTAATTTTTGCTCTTCTTTTTTTACTTTTTCAATAATTTTTTTTGCTTTTGGAGCAAATGGAATATTAGTTTTATCTGTAATTTGAATTAATTCTACTGATACTATTGGAGGAAGGTCTATTGGTTTTTTTGTTATAAAAGGTAAGCTCATAGCAGCAATTAGAATAACTAATAAATGTAAAGAAAAAGAAATTATAACATTTCTAGTCACAATTTATCTTTCTTTATACGGCTCAGAAATTAAAGCAACTTTAGTAAATCCTGAACCTGATAGCATGCCCATAATCTCTAAGACTCTTCCATAATTAATTGTTTTGTCTCCTCTTACATAAATTCGAGTATCAGTTCTATTTTTTGATACCGCTAATATTTTTGCAATAATTTTATCATATTCTACTTTAGACTCTTGAATAAAAATTTCTCCTTTTGAATTAATACTTAAAGTTAATGGCTCTTGTTCTTCAGGAAGTGAGTCGGCTGCACTCTCAGGTAAATCTACTTGTACACCTACTGTTAATAGAGGCGCGGTTACCATAAAAATAATTAACAAAACCAACATAACATCTACAAAAGGAGTTACATTTATTTCACTCATGGGTTCTCTAGATGAGTTTTTGAGTTTAAATGACATTATTAAATTATTGATAAAAATCTTTTAGAAAAGTTTTCTAGTCTTGTTAAATATTTTTTTGAGTCACTATTAAATTTATTATAAGCAACTACCGCAGGTATTGCAGCAAGAAGTCCTAGAGCTGTAGCAAATAATGCTTCTGCTATACCAGGGGCAACTATAGCTAAACTAGTATTTCTTGATATCGCAATTGATTGAAATGAATTCATTATACCCCAAACAGTTCCGAATAAACCAATAAAGGGTGCCGTTGAACCTACAGTAGCTAAAAAAGTGTAACTTTTTTCTATTTTGTTCATTTGTTTTTCAATGTTAATTTCTAACATAGTTGACATTCTTTCATTTAAGTTTGCCTTTGATTTATTTTTTAACATTGCCTGCATAGAGCCTTTGAAAACTAAAGCCATTGGGTCTTCTAAATTTGAGGGTAAGTTGTTATAAAATGTTTCTGCAGATTTTGATTTCCAAAATTTTTCTTCAAATTCCTCTGAGCTTGTATTTATTTTTTTAAACAACTTAATTTTTTCAATTATAATTGCCCAAGAGTAAATAGAAGCAGCAATCAATAATAATATTACAGTTTTAACTATAATATCTGCTCTAATGAATAAATTCCAAATTGAAAAATCAGCATTACTTGTCAATCCTACCGCTTGTGATGCTATATCAGCTTCCATATTTATGACTTCACACTAAAATGTGTCATCAATTTGTCGTCTGAGAGCTAAATTTATTCTTCTGATTGATAAGTTTCATAATAAAAACTAGCAATTAAGATAGCATCTGCTTTATTTGAGTCCTTTTTTTTTGACAGTTGGGATGAAAAATAAGGAAATATCTCTATAGCTTTAGTTCTACTAGCATCTTTTTCAGAATTTATAAGGTTAAAATATTTCTTCCACTTTGCAGGTCTAACAAAATACATTGGCAGTTGCATTGCAGCACATATTCCCTTTAAAATTCCAAAAGATTGGCCGAAATTAAACATACTTGTTACACCTTGACCTGGCATAGCTGAGACTTGTTCAATAACTACTTTTATATTTTCTTTTTTTAAATTTTTTATTCTGTGAGAAATTTCATTGTAAATCTGAGCTCCATTGACTTGTTTTTTGTTTTTTTTTCCTTCTGTCATAGTTGGCATTTCAACCACATCTATAATTTTACCATCTTCAAAGAAACAAATAGAACCTGATATTCCTGGATCCATACTAATAATAAGCATTAAATATTCCTTAAATTTATATTTGAGTAAACATTTTGTACATCATCATTTTCTTCAAGTGTTTGCAAAAGTTCTATTGCATTTTCAATTTTATCTTTTCCTACTTCAATACTGTTTAGTGGTATCCATTCAATTTCTGTTGATATAAAATTTAATATTTTTGTCTCTAGTCTTTTTTTAATATTGTAGATTTCGTTTACCGAACATTGAATTTCATGAAACTCCTTATGAGAAATACATTCATCTGCTCCTGATTCAATTGCTAATTCTAAAATTTTTTCATCAGATATTTCTCTTTTGTCGATTTTTATAATTCCTAATTGATTAAAATTATGTGAAGCAGAACCCTGAGTACCTAAATTTCCACCACTTTTTTGAAAAATGGTTCGAATATTAGATGCTGTCCTATTTTTATTATCTGTTAAAGCTTCTACAATCACTGCTATTTTTTCAGGTCCAAAACCTTCGTATCTCAAGTTTTCAAAATTTGCCTCATTAGTTATATTTGATCTGTCTATAGCTCTCTCAATATTGTCTTTTGGCATATTTGCTGATCTTGCTGCTTGTATAGCTGATCTTAATCTTGAATTCATATCTGGATTTTTATCTCCTAATTTTGCTGCTACAGTAATTTCTTTTGAAAGTTTTGAAAATATTTTAGACCTATGTTTGTCAGCCTTCCCTTTTTTATGTTTTATACCTGCCCAATGTGAATGTCCAGCCATAGTAATAATTTAAACTGAATTTTTTAAATCTCCACCATATATATATTGTTCAATATCTTTTGCTAACCCTGTTTCACTATCAGTCTCTATAATTGACCCAGTTAAAGAAACTTTTCCTTTTGCTGGATAATGTTTCTCAGAATTTTTTTTAAAAAATCTATTCAGTGAATTATTTTTATCCATTCCAATTACAGAGTCATAAACACCACACATACCTGCATCAGTTTGATATGCTGTTCCATTTTTTAAAATTCTTGCATCATTTGTAGGTACATGCGTATGTGTCCCAACTACTAATGTTGCTTTACCGTCAAAGAAATGACCTATGGCCATTTTTTCACTAGTAGTTTCTCCATGAAAATCTACAATTAAGAAATCATAATCTCTTTTTAAATCATATTTTTCCGTAAATTTTTTTGATTTTTCAAACACATCATCACATTTTTTCATAAAAACATTACCCATTAAATTAAGTACACAAATTTTTTTTCCATTTTTTGCTTTAAAGATTCCAAATCCTTTTCCTGGTGCTGGGGAAATTAAATTTTCAGGTCTTAACAATCTATTTTCATTTTCAATATAGTTCATGATTTCTTTTTGGTCCCAGATGTGATTTCCAGATGTTATAACATCAACGCCACTATTGAATAGTTTTTTACAAATATCATCAGTAATTCCTACGCCCTGTGTAGCTGCATTTTCTCCATTAACTACTACAAAATCAATTTTTTTTTTTTTAATTATTATTGGTAAATTCTGATAAACCGATAAACATGCTAGTTCACCAACAATATCGCCAAGAAAAAGAATTCTCATTATAAAGTATATTTATCTGTTACTATATTATCTAATTTCTTATCATATTTAGTTATAGGAACATTATTAATTTTTTGAATTGATAAGGCTAAACCAATCTTTAAAACTTTTTTCTTTTTTGTTAATCTTTCTATCAGTCGATCATAATATCCTCCACCATAGCCAAGACGATTTAAATTTTTATCAAAGCCAACCAATGGCACTAACAATATATCAGGATACACTAAATTTTTTTGATTTGGCTCAGGTATGCCATATTGATTTACATTTAGCGGTTCATTAAAAGACCATTCATAAAAATTCATCATATGATTATTCTTTATTACAGGTAATGAAATTTTGAATTTTCTTTTTTTTAATTCTCTTAAAATAGTTAAATCACTTACTTCGTAATTTACAGGATAATATCCACCTACTATTTTTTTTTTAAAATTATTTTTTTTTATCAATTTTAAAACTTTATTAAAATTTATTTCAATATTATTTTTATTAATTTTTCTTCTTCTTTTAATTATCTCTTTTCTTTGTTTTGATTTTAACACTGGTTTTATTGAATAGGAGTTTCTGATTTAGCTTTTGCTACAAAATTTTCAATCTCATTTGCCGCTTGATCAATAATTTTTTCGTATTCCTCTTTATTTTTTTCTATTTCTTTTTTGAAACTGTCTTGATTCTCAGTTAGTTTATTAATTTCTAATTCTTTTTCTTCTTTATAATTATATACTAAAGATTTTAATTCTCTAAATTTATTTGATAAACTATTTAATTCTTGTTTTTTTAAATCTATTTTTTTTCTGGTTTCAAAATACTCATCCATTATTTTTATTGATGAAATAAGTAATAATTTATTTTCACCTATGTTTCCTAAATTATTTTTCAATTCATTAAATTTCTTATTTAAATGAGTTGATAATTCTTCTAAATGTTCTTCCTGTCCATCATCGCATGATAAAAGAAAATCTTTGCCATTAAATTTAATATTTACATTTGCCATTTATCTATTTCTTCTAGTAGAGTATCTGTTTCTTGATTTAATTCATCAATTTTTTCTGAAAATTCGATCTCCTTTTTTTTTTCACTAACTTTCTTTTGATCTATTTCATCAAGTTTTGCTTTTAAGTGGTCAAAATCCATCACCAAATTTCTATATTTTTTTTCTAATTCTTTTTTTTCAATTTCTAATTGATTTTTTTGATTATCTAAATTTTCTAGACTATTTTTAAGTTCTGGATTTTCTAAATTTAAATTTTTTAATTTAGATAGTGCTAAATCAAGTTTTTTTTCTTTTTCAGTAGAAGTTTTCATATATATATATTTATAATATTAAATTGAGTCTTCTTAGTCTAGATAGGATAATTTTGAATAAACAATATATAGATTTAGCAAACGCAGTAAGATTTTTATCAATAGATGCTGTCCAAAAAGCTAATTCTGGACATCCTGGCATGCCTATGGGTATGGCTGATGTTGCAACAGTCTTATTTAAGGATTTTTTAAATTTCAACCCAAAAAATCCAAGCTGGATAAATAGAGATAGATTAGTACTTTCTGCAGGTCATGGATCTATGTTGCTATACTCTCTATTATATTTAACTGGTTACAAGAGTATCTCATTAAATGATATTAAAAATTTTAGACAATTAAATTCTATTTGTGCCGGTCACCCAGAGTATCATCCAAATACTGGAATTGAAACTACAACTGGCCCATTAGGACAGGGTATATCAAATGCAGTTGGGTTCGCTATAGCAGAAGAAATCTTAAAAAAAAGATTTGGAAAAAATAAGCTCAATCATAAAACTTATGTTGTAGCTGGTGATGGATGTTTGATGGAAGGAATTAGCCATGAAGCATTAAGTCTTGCTGGGCACCTTAAGTTAAAGAATCTTATTTTACTTTTTGATAATAATTCCATATCTATTGATGGACCTACAAGTTTAGCAGTTTCAGATAATCATGAAAGTAGATTTAAAAGTTACGGTTGGGATTATTTAAAAATTAATGGTCATAATTATAAAGAAATATTTAAAGCTTTGAAAAAAGCTCAGAAATCCAAAAAACCAATTGCTATTTCATGTAAAACAACTATTGGCTACGGTTCACCAAATAAAAGTGGCAAAGCATCTTCTCACGGAAGTCCGCTTGGTGAAGAAGAAATAAAGTTGGTAAGAAAAAAATTAAAATGGAAATATACCCCTTTTGAAATTCCAAATAATTTATTAAAGGAGTGGAAAAATATTGGAGAAAAAGCTTCTCAAAAAGCAAAAAAGCATGAAAGCAAATATAAGAAAATCTTTTCAAATAACAAGTTAACAAATTCATTAAATAATATAATTGAAAAAGCAAAAAGTGATTATTTCAAAAATTCTAAACCGCTTGCAACGAGAAAATCATCTGAAATGTTTTTAGATATAATGTCTAAATTACCAAATCTAATTGGTGGTTCTGCAGATTTAACTGGCTCTAATAATACAAAAACAAAAGACCAGAGAATAATCAAACCTGGAAATTTTTCTGGAAACTATATTCATTATGGAGTTAGAGAACATGCAATGTGTGGTATAATGAATGGAATTGCACTACACAGTGATTTGATTCCTTATGGTGGTACTTTTTTAATATTTAGTGATTATTGTAAACCATCGATCAGACTTGCGGCTATGATGAAACAAAGAGTAATATACGTTTTTACTCATGACTCCATTGGTCTTGGAGAAGACGGTCCAACGCACCAACCAATTGAACAACTAACAAGCCTAAGATCAATACCAAACTTAAATGTTTTTAGACCATCTGATTTAATTGAAACTTTTGAATGCTGGCAATTAGCTATTGAAAATAAAAATTCCCCAAGTGTAATAGCTTTAACAAGGCAAGCAATTAGCCCTGTGAGAACTAAAAATTCTTCTGAAAATGAATCTTCCTCTGGCGCTTATGAAATTTTGAGAACTGCTGATGATATTCAGGTAACAATTATATCAACTGGTTCAGAAACTAGTTTAGCGTGTGATATTAGTCATAAATTGGCCACAGAAAACATTTATTCCAAAGTAATATCGATGCCTTGCCAGGAATTATTTGATAAGCAAAATGAAAGTTATAAAAATAAAATTTTAGCTGAAACAGATCTAGTTGTTTCTATAGAAGCCTCTGAAACAAATTATTGGAAAAAATATACAGGACTTAATGGATTGAACTTTGGAATTAATGATTTTGGAAAAAGTGCTCCTTATAAAGAAATATATAATCACTTTAATTTAAATTCAGAAAAAATAATAAATAAGATTAAAGAAAAATTATGAAAATAAGAGTAGGTATTAATGGAATGGGCAGAATCGGAAGAATGATTGTTCGAGCCATTATTGAAAATAATAATAATAAAATTGAGATAAAACATATAAATAACAGAACAAATTCAGAATCTTGTTCGACTCTTTTAAAATATGACTCTATTCATGGAAAATTTAATGCAAAAATAGGTTTTGATAAAAACCATCTAATTATTAATAAAAATAGAATTTCTTATAGTCAAGAATCAGATTTAGATGATATTAAATGGAAAAAGTTTGGTGTTGATTATGTTTTTGAATGTACAGGTAAATTTAACTCTAAAGATAAATTATTACCACATTTAAATAATGGAGCAAAAAAAGTAATTGTTTCAGCTCCATGCAAAAATGCAGATAAAACTATTGTATTTGGAGTCAATGAAAATAAATTAAAAAAAGAAGACAATATTATTTCTGCTGCTTCATGCACTACAAATTGTCTTGCCCCTGTCGCCCATGTATTAAATGAAAAATTTGAGATTGAAAAAGGTTTTATGACAACGATTCATTCTTTTACTAGTGATCAAAGAATTTTAGATAATTCACATAAAGATCCAAGAAGAGCTAGATCAGCAAGCCAATCTATTGTACCAACCTCAACAGGTGCATCAAAATCAATTGGTGAAATTATACCTTCACTTAAAGGTAAACTAGAAGGTATTGCTATGAGAGTTCCGACTCCAAATGTTTCACTAGTTGAATTGGTTTTTTGTACAAAAAAGGATTTGAGTATTGAAAAAATAAATGCCGCATTTCAAAATTTTAGTAAAAAACAAAAAAACAAAGTTCTAGACATAACCCAAGAAAAGCTTGTGTCTATAGATTTTAATCATAACCCTGCTTCTGCAATTATTGATACAACTTTAACAAACGTTGTTGAAAAAAATATGGGTAAAATCTCTGCCTGGTATGATAACGAATGGGGATTTTCAAACAGAATGTGCAATATAGCTGAATATCTTCATAAGATTTCTTAATGAACAATATAAAAGATCAAGAGAATCTTAATCAAAAAAAAATTTTATTAAGATTAGATTTAAATGTTCCAATAAAAAGTGGGATAATTACAGATCAAACAAGAATTGATAAAATATTACCAATAATTAATTTTTTACTTAAAAAACAATGTAAAATTATAATTATTTCTCATGTAGGACGACCTAAAGGAAAGATTAACAACGACCTTTCACTAAAACCAATTTGTGAAAATTTGGAAAAAAAAATTAATAAAAAAATTAGACTGATAAAAGAAGATATTTTTAATTTAAAAAAAGAAGATTTATTTATTGATTCTAAAGAACAAATAGTTTTTCTTGAAAATATTAGGTTTTATGAGCAGGAGGAAAAAAATGATTTAAATTTTTCAAAACATTTGGCAGGATTTGCAGATTTATTTGTCAATGATGCATTTTCTTGCTCACATAGAGCTCATGCTTCAGTAAGTAAAATTACAGATTATTTGCCATCATTCGCTGGATTACAGTTAGAAACTGAAATAAATGCATTGAAAAAAGTTACTACTGAAATTAAAAAACCAGTTAGTTTTATTATTGGAGGATCAAAAATTTCAACAAAAATTGGTATAATTAAAAATTTAATACCTAGGTTTGATAATATTATTATTGTTGGGGGAATGGCTAATAACATTTTAAGTTACAAAGGTAACCCGATAGGAAAATCAATTAAAGAGGATAATTGTGAATCTATTATCGAAGATATTTTTGAAACTTCAAAAGTTTATTCATGCACAATCATTTATCCCGAGGATGTTAAGGTGGGAAAAAATATAGAAGATAAATCACAAATTAAAGAACTTAATGAAATAAAAAAAGATGATTTAATTTTAGATATTGGACCAAAAACCATAAATAAAATTAAAAACATAATTGAAAATAGTAAAACAGTTTTATGGAATGGACCGGCAGGTTATTTCGAAAATCCAAATTTTGCCAATGGTAGTTATGAAATTGCCAAAAAAATTATTGAAAAGAACAAGAGTAACTTAATTTACTCTGTTGCGGGAGGTGGAGATACAATCGCAGTTTTAAATCAAATCAATGCAATTAATTATTTCAATTTTGTTTCAACTGCTGGTGGAGCATTTTTAGAATACCTTGAAGGAAAAGAACTTCCTGGTATAAAAGCTCTGAACTAATATGTCTGAACTAAATAATATTGCACTAAAAATTCTAGGGAATGGAAAAGGAATTTTAGCTGCTGACGAAAGCACTGGAACTATGACTAAAAGATTAGATGCTGTAAATGTTCCATCAACACCAGAAAATAGATTGCTGTTTAGAGAAACTCTTTTTAGTTCTAAAGGTATGAGAGATTGTATTGGAGGTGTAATTTTATACGACGAAACAATAAAACAAACATCTTCAAAAAAAAATAAAATCCCAGAGTTAATTACAAGTATGGGATCTCATCCAGGTATAAAAGTTGATACCGGTGCTAAAATTTTAGCAGGTTCACCAAACGAAAAAATTACTGAAGGTCTAGATGGATTAAGAGAAAGACTAAAAGAATATTACAAACTTGGAGCTAAATTCACTAAATGGAGAGGGGTGTATAACATTTCAAAAGAATATCCAAGTAAACTATCTATACAATCTAATGCCCATGCATTAGCAAGATACTCAGCATTAGTTCAGGAATGCAATATGGTTCCAGTAGTTGAACCAGAGGTATTAATGGATGGAGATCATTCAGCTCAAGATTGTTATCAAAAAACTTCTGAAGTTATAAAAAAATGTTTCGAAGAACTTATTTTACATAAAGTTGATTTAAAAGGAATCATATTAAAACCTAATATGATTTTAGCTGGAAATAAATCTAAAGATAAAATTTCAAATGAAGAAGTAGCAAAATTAACTTTGGAATGTTTAAAAAATTCAGTACCTTCAGATGTTCCAGGTATTGCCTTTCTATCTGGTGGACAATCTGAAATGGAAGCAACAGAAAATCTAAATTTAATAAATAAAATCAATACTACCAATTTTATAATGAGTTATTCTTATGGACGGGCTCTTCAACAAAGTGCACTTAAATTTTGGTCAAAAAATATCCAAGATATTGAAGGCACTCAAAAAGTATTTAATCATCGGGCAAAAATGAATACATTGGCAGCTCAAGGAAAGTGGTCCAAAGAAATTGAGAATTAACAAAAAAAAATTTATTTACCTAATCTCTCCAAATAAAATTAAAGAATCTTTTTATGGTGATTTAAGAAAGATTTTTAAATTAAAAAAAATAAGTTTTTTTCAACTGAGGCTTAAAAATGTCTCTTTTAAAAGAAAATTAATTATTGGAAAAAAGATTAAAAAAATTTGTCAAAAATATAAAATAAAATTTTTGATAAATGACGATGTTATACTTGCTAAAAAATTAAATTCTGATGGCTGTCATTTAGGTCAAAAAGATATGGAAATATTAAAAGCTAGAAAAATTATTAAAAAAAAAATAATTGGAATTACTTGTCATAATTCCATTAAACTAGCAAAATTAGCAATCCAAAAAAAAGCTGACTATTTGGCTTTTGGTGCATTTGATATTTCAAAAACTAAAAAGACTAAGTTTAAAGCAAATTTAAGTTTGTTAAAAAAGATAAAAAAGATAACAAAAACTCCTATTGTGGCTATCGGTGGTATTAATTCTGATAATTATAAAAAACTACTATTGAATAAAGCGAACTTTTTAGCTATCTCAGGCTACATTTGGAATAATAAAAATTATAAACCGTTAGAAGCGATAAAAAAATTAAAATGAAAATATATGCAAGTGAAATAAGAGTGGGAATGTTAATAGAATATAAAGATGATTTATGGCAAGTTTTAAAAACGCAGCATGTCAAACCAGGCAAAGGTGGTGCTTTTGCTCAAGTAGAAATGAAAAGTTTAAATAAGAATACTAAATTGAATGAGAGATTTAGATCTAGCGAGTCTGTCGAAAAAGCTGCTTTAGACGAAAATAAATTCAATTATTTATATGATGATGAGGTAAATTATTATTTTATGGATCCAAACTCTTTTGAACAAATAAGTATTAAAAAAGAAATTATTGGAGATAAAGGCAAAATGCTTAGTGAAAATTTAGAAGTAATCATTAGTTTCTATAACGAAAAACCTTTATCAGTAGAATTACCAAAACAAATTACATGCACTATATCAGTAACTGATGTTGCTTTGAAAGGTCAAACAGTATCTTCCTCTTATAAACCGGCAACTCTGGATAATGGAATAGACATACAGGTACCACCTTTTATAGAAAGTGGAGATAAAATCATAGTTGATACAAGAACTATGGAATATGTAAAAAAAATATAAAATTTATGAATTCGATTTCTCCAAACTTAAATATAATGATTAAGGCAAGTGAAAATGCTTCAAAAATATCAATTAGAGACTTTGGAGAAGTTGAAAAATTGCAAGTTTCAGTAAAAGGTCCATCAGATTTTGTAACAAATGCAGATATAAAAGCAGAAAAAATAATTATTGAAGAACTATCAAAAGCAAAAAAAAATTATTCTATAATTAGTGAAGAAAATGGTTCTAAAATAAATGAAGATAAAAACAACATTTGGATTATTGATCCAATTGATGGCACCACTAATTTTTTACATGGTTTGCCTCATTTCGCTATTTCGATTGCTTTAAAGTCAAACGAAGAAATTGTATCTGGCTTAATTTATGATCCTATTAAAGATGAAATGTTTTATGCTGAAAAAAATAATGGAGCATTTTTTAACAATAAAAGAATAAGAGTTTCAAAAAAAAAAGAATTAAAAAATTGCTTATTCGCAACTGGTGGAAAAAATGATACTGAACAAACAGATTTAACAACAAGAAGATCTGGCAGTGCTGCCCTTGATATGGCTTATGTTGCTGCAGGAAGATATGATGGGTATTTTCAAAAAAATTTGAGTATATGGGATATTGCTGCCGGAATAATAATTGTTAAAGAAGCTGGAGGTATAGTTAATGAAATTAACCTTTCTCAAAAAGAAAAAATTAATATAACGGCGTCAAGTAGTGCTATTAACCAAAAAATGCTTGAAAAATTAAGGAACTTTTAATTGTTTTCTTAGATTCTTTTGTTATAAGTCACGGTATGAAAAAAGACATTCATCCAGACTATCATGCTATTAAAGTAGAAATGACCGATGGTACACAATTTGAGACCAGATCTACTTGGGGTTCAGAAGGTGATATTTTAAAGTTAGAAATAGATCCAAAATCTCATTCTGCATGGACTGGTGGAAAACAAAAGCTTTTGGACAAAGGTCGAGTAAGTAAATTTAACAAAAAATTTCAAAATTTTAGATCAGAAAAAAAGAGCTAGATGTCGAACGTTCCATTAATGCCAATGGCAACTGCTGTATGGCTAGTAGAAAATACAACTTTAACATTTAAACAAATTGCAACTTTTTGTAATTTACATGAAGTAGAGGTTCAAGGCATTGCTGATGGTGAAGTCGCAAAAGGTATTATTGCTTATAATCCTATCATTTCTGGTCAATTATCTAGAGAAGAAATTGAACTTTCATCTAAAGATGAAAATAGACCTTTGCAAATTAAAAATATGGATGTTGAGATTTCTTCATCTGATAAAAAAATTAAAAAGTATGTTCCTTTATCAAAAAGACAAGATAAACCAGACTCTGCTTTATGGTTAATTAAAAACCATCCTCAATTAAAAGATTCCCAAATTGCAAGATTAGTTGGAATTACCAAAAATTCTGTAAGCTCAATCAGAAACAAAAGTTATTGGAACTTTAATAACTTGAATGCTAAAGATCCAGTTGCGATGAGCCTATTTTCACAAAAAGATTTAATAGAAGCTATTGAGAAAGCAGAAAGAAGAATAAAAAGAGAAAAAAGAGAGAAAGAAAAACTAAAAGAACAAATAAATACGTAATTATGAATAATTTTAATGGACATAAAATTTTTAAAGTGATAACTACTCATTTTTTTGGAGGTAGTTATTAAAATAGAAGTAAAAGATAATAATATTGAACAAGCACTAAGAGTGCTTAAAAGAAAACTACAAAGAGATGGTTTTTTCAAAATTATAAAATTAAAAAATACTTATGAAAAACCCTCTGAAAAAAAAAAAAGAATTCTACAAGAAAATATTAAAAGGGTTAAAAAGCTAAATAAACTAAAAAATAGAATTTAGATATCGCGGGGTGGAGCAGTCTGGTAGCTCGTCAGGCTCATAACCTGAAGGTCGGCGGTTCAAATCCGTCCCCCGCAACCAATTATGTTT
>MDTB01081312.1_pt1 | contig 26068 bp, 25 predicted proteins | sample 811161 | NCBI WGS metagenome assembly MDTB01 (sample SAMN05326650, study PRJNA326480) | marine metagenome | isolation source: seawater | place: Mediterranean Sea | collected 2009 | reverse complement strand
TTCAGGCTGAGTGGCAGAGTGGTTATGCAGCGGACTGCAACTCCGTGTACATCGGTTCGATTCCGTTCTCAGCCTCCATTAATATGAAAATATTGGTCACAGGCTCATCAGGCTTTATTGGTTTCCACTTAACCAAGAGATTGATACAAGATGGACATTTAGTTGTTGGAATAGATAATCACAATGATTACTATGATATTTCACTAAAAGAACTTAGAAATAAAGAACTGCTTTGTAAAAATTTTAAGTTTTATGAATGTGATATAAACAACATCAAAATAAATGAAAAGAATTTTGATGCGGTTATTAACCTTGCAGCACAAGCAGGTGTTAGAGTTTCTCCAAAAAAACAATTCCTATATAAACATTCAAATGTAAATGGCTTTAAATCTGTGGTTAATTTTTGTCTAGAGAATAAAATAACAAAACTTATCTATGCATCTAGCAGTTCGGTCTACTCTGATGAAAATTCTGAAAAATTTTTGGAGGATTATTCAATATTAGAGCCAAAATCTATATATGGTTCTAGTAAACTATCCAACGAAATGTATGCATCTGAATTATCGAATAAAGAGAATTTATCAATAGTTGGCTTAAGATTCTTTTCAGTTTATGGTCCTTTTGGAAGGCCTGATATGGCATATTTCCATTTTACGGATGCTTTGAAAAATAAAAGAACTATTGAATTAAATAATGCTGGTGATATGTCACGTGATATGACTTATATTGATGATGTTATTGATGGAGTATCAGCTTCTTTAGATTATATCTTTCAAAAGAACACTAAATGTGACAACGAGATATTTAATTTAGGCAATGATTACCCAATTAAAACATTAGACTTGCTAAAAACTCTTGAGAAAAAACTTAAAATCAAAGCAAAAATAAAGATAAAATATACAAAAAATGAAGCATTTAGAACACATGCTGATATTGCTAAAGCAAAAAATTTATTAGGATATGAACCTAAAGTTTCTTTTAATGAAGGAATAGACCTTTTTTTAGATTGGCATAAAAAATATGAAAAATAATAAAGAACTAAGGCTAGGCATTATTGGCCATGGCTTTGTGGGAAAAGCAACTGATTGGGGATTCCATAGGAACATAAAGAAATTTATTGTTGACCCTATTTATGGTTCAACAATTTCTGATCTTGCTAAATTCAAACCAGATGTTATTTTCATCTGTGTTCCGACCCCAATGGGTGATGAAGGAGAGCAAGATTACTCTATTATTTATTCAGTAGTGCAACAACTTGTAGATGAATGTATTGATTCAATTAAGGTTGTAAAGAGCACAGTATTACCATCTATTTTGCAAAGGCTTCATACACTTGATAAAAAGATAATTTATAATCCAGAATTTCTCAGAGAAAAGCATGCAAATTTAGATTTTGAGAATTCAGAGATGATTATTCTGGGGGGGGATAGAAATATCTCTGAACAAGTTGCAGGCTTTTATGCACATCATTCTAGGTGTAAAACGAAAGAATATTTCTACACGGATCTTTTCTGCGCTTCACTGGCAAAATATACAATAAATACTTTTTTAGCTTCAAAAGTCCTATTTTTTAATGAAATAAAAGCTTTATTTGAAAACTCAAATACAAATGAAGATTGGGAAACTTTTATAAATATAGTTTCAAAGGATTCTAGGATTGGTAATAGCCACATGACAGTACCTGGGCATGATGGCAAATATGGGTTTGGTGGAGCATGTTTTCCAAAAGATTCATCAGCGCTAATTAAATTTTCTGAAGAGAAAGAAGTGAATTTAGATGTTCTAAAATCAGTAATAAAAAAGAATAATCAAATACGTTCACAATATTCTGAGCTAGATGACAGAGAAAAAGAGCAAAATATATCTTTCGATGATAAAATCTAGCCCATTAGCCCAGGTGGTGAAATTGGTAGACACAAGGGACTTAAAATCCCTCGAAGGAAACTTCGTGCCGGTTCAAGTCCGGCCCTGGGCACCAATTGAAATATGATAGTTTTAACAGGTGCAAATGGTTTTATAGGCTCTCATCTTGCAGAGAAATTACATGCAATGGGAGAAGAGCTAATTCTTATTGATAAATTTTGTTCTACTCATAACTATATTGAAAACCTATGGGGTGCATACCTTCTAAACTTTGATGAGATGGCGAGCTTTCTAGAAGAAAATAAGTCTAGAGTTAAGTATTTTATTCATCTTGGTGCAAATTCAAATACTGATCAGAATAATCTTAGTGATAGTATTAATGCTAATATTTCTTCATCTCAGTATGTATGGAACTACTGCTCTGAACAGAAAATTCCACTTATATATGCTTCTTCAGCGGCTACTTATGGGAATGGCTCAGGTTCTTTTTCTGATAGGCTGGATTCAGACCAGTTAAAAAAAATTAAACAAACCAGTTTATATTCATGGACAAAGATGTATTTTGATTTATTTTCTATTGAGTCCTCAAAGAAAGGGTATAGCCCGTCATTTTGGGCTGGTTTAAAATTTTTTAATGTTTACGGAGTAAATGAATTTCACAAGGGATCACAGTCTAGTGTTCTTCATACTTTTACAGATCAAATTATCAGGGAGAACAAAATTTGCTTATTTAAATCACATAAAAAAGGTGTGGAAGATGGAAAACAAATAAGGGATTTTGTTTCTGTAAATTATTGCACAGACTTTATTATTAACATGATGAATGCACCACAAGACTCACATGATAATGGGCTCTATAATGTTGGAACAGGTAAAGGCAAAACATTCCTAGATTTTGTTTCTGATTTTACAAAATCTCTTAATATTGATCCCAAAATTGAGTTTGTAGATACTCCCTTAAAGCTTCAAAAACATTATCAGTACTATACGCAAGCAGATACCGATAAGAGTAAAAAAATATATGACTATAACTCTTTCGACTATCATCAAGATTTATCTGACATATCTACTAGAATATTCAACTATTACAAACAGACTTAATGAAAATAAATATTATTGGAGATGTGATGATTGACTCATTTAGGAGATTTGTTTCTTACAGATCATCTCCTGAAGCTCCTGTGCCTATTCTTACTCAAGAAACAAATAGCTCAAGCCTTGGTGGCGCATCAAATCTTGCAAGATGCCTAAAGAAAATTGGTTTTAACCCCTCAGTTTATGCCTTCTGGCCTGAAAATAGAAAAGATCTATTAGAACAACATTTTGAAAACATTGGGATATCAACTGATAAAATATTTTTTACAAAATATGTTTCAGAAACTGTTAAAGAGAGAATTTTAAAAAATGACGAATATATATGCAGAATTGATAAAGATATGATAATCAACTCTGATCATTATGCATTTTTTGATAAATTTTTTGAAAAAAATTATGAAGAAAACATAAATGTTATTTCTGATTATAATAAAGGTGTTTTCAATCAATTTGAAAAATTTTCCCAAAATAATAAAACTAAAATCCATTACGTTGATCCAAAAAGAGATGACTGGAACTGTTACATGAATGCTAAATTTATCAAAGCTAATAGCGTTGAAATTGCACAAGCTCTTAGATTTTCAAGCCTTGAGAATAAGGGTTCTGAAATTAAAAAATTACTGGATTTATATAAAATAGAGAACCTCATTGTAACTAGAGGTGATAAGGGTGGAAATCTCTATAATCAAAATGAAGAAATAAGTTATGAAAGCTTAAATGTAAAGCCAATGGATGTAAGCGGAGCAGGAGATTGTTTTTTAGCTTTTTTTATTTGGGCCAATCATTTATCTTATGACTATGAGAGCTGCCTCAAGATGGCGTCAACAGCATCTGCAATATCTGTATCAAAGCAAGATATTTATGCGCCATATTTACATGAAGTAATAGAAATGCTGGATGGCAATTTATCTCTAACCCAAAAACAGAAAATTAATTCTAAGAAAGTTGTCCTTGGTGGATGTTTTGATGTGCTTCATCCAGGTCATATAGCATTATTAAAACATGCTAATGAAATGGGAGGCGATGTAGTTGTTGCCATAAATAGTGATGCTTCTGTAAAGAGACTTAAGGGGGAATCTAGACCAATCAATTGCTCTACCAAACGCGCAGAGAATTTACGTAAAACAGGTCTTATTCAGGATGTATTAATTTTTGATGATAATACCCCTAAAGAAGTTCTTAATACTGTAAAACCTCATTACTTTCTAAAAGGTGGTGATTATTCTGGAGAAGAAAGTTTTGAAGATTTTAAATTTTGTCGGGACAACCAGATAGAGATAAAAATATTCAAATTAGTTGATGGTTTTAGTACCACTAAAATTCAAGAAGAATTAGTCTTGTAAGTATTTAGCTGCGTAAGATCTAATGCTTGAAATATTTACGATTAAAAAGCTTGAAAGAAATCCTAGAATTAAACCAAAAATCAAAAATACAGATCGTGTAGGGGATTTCTTTTTTTCTGGTATGAGCGGATAGTCTACGAAGGATAATGTGTACCATAAATCAGTTTTAATAAGTGAGTTCTTTAGTAGTTCCTTTTCTAAATTTGTAGAAATCGCCTGTTTAATTTCAACAATATTTTGATTAAGTGCCTTTTCTCTATAAAACTCTATTCTTTGGTTGCTCTCAACCAAGTCATAGTTCCTTTTTTCATTATCATAGAACTTTAGCAAATCACTCAAAAGATCATATGACTGTTCTGGATTCTGAGTAGTTATATTGAGCTTAAATGAGTCACTTTGCCTAAGAGATTGAACCGAAAATGTTTTTCTAAATTTATTGTATAAAAGTAGTTTATTTTTTGGCTGCATTTCATCTATTGTCTTAGGCACATCCTTTCTTCCAATATTGTGAAAAAAAGTTGGCTCATTTTCATAAATTAGGGTTATGTATTTTGGGTGAGATCCGATAAAACTATAAAAAAAACTTTTACTTAATATTTGATCAAGAAAGATTTTATTTGAAATATCTTTTTGGTCAAAAATACCAAGATCTTGATTTCCAAGAAAGCTTGTAATATTTGCATCTATCGAAGTATCTGAAAACTTATCTTTGATATAAATCTGGGCACTTGATTCAAATTTTTCTGTAAAAGCATATGATAAAATGCTGAAAAACACGCCCATCGTAAGTGTTGCAAGTGAGATAGTTTTAATTTTTTTCATCAGAGAACTATTATTTTAATTTAACAGTCAGTCTATGGCCAATTAAATTTAAATAAATAATTATTGATGGTATTGCATAGATGTAGAAATATTTAAAAAAATATGATGTTTGCCCTCTACAGAAATTGAAAATCATCGTAGCCATTAAGGCAGCAAAAAAAACATTAAAATTTTTATTGTTTGTTTTTGAGAGCATTAGCCATAATGAGCTCCAAAACCATAACACTAAGCCATTATACAGAAAACCATATTTTCCAAGCGCCATATATCCTTCAGTAAAAACATAAAAAGCATAGCCAGTATTACGTGTAACCACATCAGGATTGAATAATTCTGTGATTGGGGCTTGAAGATATGGATAACCTAACAGAATTAATGAGTTTGAAAAATTTGATGCAAACACTACTGATGGATTTACAAAACTATAATTTATAGCAGCAAATAAAATATGTCCTGGTGGATAAAAATCAGTAAGCAAAACTGAGCTTAATGCACTTATGCTTGATTTTCCACCAAAGTCATCTCTAACAATTCCTACGTATATGAAAATAAAAAATATGCCTATTGCATAAGGAAGAATATGTAATATGGTTTTAAATATATTCGTTGATTTTGATAAGAAACCAGCAATAAGGCCCAGAAATAAAGCGGCCATATCTGTTCTTGCGCCAGATTTTAAAGATACTACTAGAAAAGTAAGTAAAAAAAGAAAGAATAATAAAGAAATTTTTCTTCGATCTCTCTCTTCATTGAAAAATATGAGAAGAATTAAAAAGCCAGGCACCCATTTATGTAAGATCATATAAGCTGCAAAAAGAATAGAACTATTTTCTTGGTTTTCATTCCAGCCAAGCTCATTAAATAATAAAGCTGTGCTAAAAAAATAAACTAGGGAAATAAACAACATAAGCAGAATAAACTTCCTTCGATTTGTTTTTTTGGCAGGCATCAATTTGAACTCAAAAAATCCGTCTAATATATTTCTTGGAAGAAAAACATACAAGACTAGTAGTATTAGCAGAGAAAGATTGATAAACCAGACAGTGAAAAGGTTATTGTCTTCCCCAGTATATGCATTTATGTAGACTGAAGCTAAAGGTGCATAAACATAGCCAAAAGAGCTTACAAACCCATATAGAAAAAGTGCAAAAAAGAATAAGGCATAGACAATCTCTTTTTTATAGAATAGTAAAAAAGCGGGGCCAATAACGCCCAGAGTTAACATAAATATAAATGCTAATGTCATGATTTAAAAAGTCATTATATGCTAAAATCCATTCGTGATTGGTAATTCTTCAAAATCTTTTAATGCCTTCATACCTTTCTCCATACAACTATTAACTGTTGCTTCTACTTTTACTTTACAGCTTTTATTTCTATATTTCATGGAATCTGAAACAGAGCTTGATAGACAGTTCTTACAATTGTCAGTCCCTTTTTTTATGTTTGGTCTTACAGGTGTCACTTTAAGAGAAGATCTTTTTAGTTCGTTAAAAAAGAGCGATATGAATGAAATTCCTTTGAGTGGAAATATCATTCAAATAATTACTATCAATACTTTATTAGTTTTTGTGTTAATGATGTTGCAAGTAGGAGATTTTTATATTGCAATTTTGGGTGTTTTTTTCTTTATTTCTATGTGCGCTATTTCAATATATTCAGTACATATCAAATCAGTATATGGAGATATCTATCCTTTATTTTTAACATTTATAGGAACATTTCTCGTCATTTCAATTTTTCTAATTTCAATTGTATTTGAGAGGGAAATTATATTTCTTGAATTTTATGCTCAAGCGTATTGTGTAATATTTTTGTCACTAGTCATTATATTTGGATACCCAAGAAGACTAATATCTAATTCAACTATTAATTTCAAAAATTTATATCATAATTTTGTCTTTGTAGTTCCTCCAGTAGTTGAAGGATTCTTGATTTCATTTTTAAATCCCTCAGAATACTATCATCTAAGTTTTGTTCACAGAATTTTCACTACACTTACAGGTATCGGGGTAATTTATGTTTTCTTTTATTTAGAAAAAATCCATAGCTATAAAGATAAGTTTATTGAAAATATGTCATTAATAGCTGTAGGTTTAATTTTTATATCGTTGGCAATACATTTATGTATACTTTATACCCATTTCTTTGATAGAATCTTTGAAACATTTAACCTTGAAAAAATGCTTATTCTAAAGATTAGCTCCTTTTTCTCTGTTGCATATATTTTTAATTTTTTGTTTTATGTAATGCTTAGAATATCTAAAGGAAATCAATTCAAAAACAAATTGCTTTTATCTTTGATAGTTATTTTTTTAGCATTGAATTCATTTGGGATAATATTTTTTGACAACATAATTTACTATGCAATTTCTTTCTCACTTTCTTGGTTAATATTCTTTAGTGCTAGCCTTATTGAATTTAGGGCTAAGGGCTAATCATGAGTTTATTGCTTAAATTAAATTTATTTTTCAGAAATATTCTACTAGATTTTCTTTCACTGAATTATTTTGTAAAGTCAAATGAAGCAAAAAAAATTGTAGTATTTAGAAATTCAAGTCTCGGAGATTTTTTGCAAATAATCCCTGCTTTAAACATGTTGAGAAGCTTAAATCCTGGTGCAAAAATTGTACTAGTAACTGGAATTTCAACAAAATCCTATTCAAATGAAAATCAGGTAAACAGTATCAGTTGGACTAAATTTGTTGAAGATAATTTAGTTGATAGTGTGTATAAAATGAATGACTATGGGCAAAAAAGTATCATTAAGCTAAGAAGTTTTATTAAGGAATTTGATCCTGAAATGATAATTAATCTGCCTTTCCAAACATCTACTTTTTTTTCAAGTTTAAAACATTTAGTATTTTTTAGATTTTTAAGCATGAGAGCAAGTGTTTATGGTATCAAGCTAAGAGCAATCCAGGGAATCATGAAAAAGTATCAAATTGATAATAAGGTATACAGGCATGCAATTTATGGACCTCTTGAGGCAGTACAAGAAATATCTGCTCCGGTGCAATCATTTGATGAGTATATTCACTTCAATGATGTAAACTTTTGTGAGCATAGTGTTTCACCTATGCTTAAAGATGCAATTAAAAAGATCGATAGCCCTCAAAAGAATATATGTACTATTTCAATTTCCTCTCTAAAAAAACATAAGGATTGGGGCTATAAAAATTTTAGTAAGCTTATAGAATTCATAAGTTCCAATCAGGATTTCAAAAACTTAATTCTTTTTCCAATTGGCTTGGAAGAGGACTCAGATAAAATTAATATGCTTTTTCCAAATGCTGAAAAAGAAATTTTAAAGACAATAGGAAAATTAAATATATTTGATTTGTGTTATTTATTTAGAAGGTCTAAGTTGCTTATTGCTAATGATGGCGGTGCTTGTCATCTTGCAGCAATTAGTTCATGTCCAGTTGTCGCAATAACATCTGGCTGTAATTATCCAGATGCAATATATCCAATTAACTCAAAAAAATTAGTTATACGAAATGATGATCACCATTCAGCATGCTTTAATTTCCAATATTGCAAAATATGTGATGATGCTATTAAAGATATTGCTGTTGATGATGTTTTAAAAAAAGTAAGGTTAATTCTAAATGAGCGAATCTAAGCAAGCAGTCATTTTAGTAGGTGGCAAAGGCAAAAGGCTGAAGCATGAAACTAAAATTACCCCAAAACCTCTTGTACAAATTTCGAATGATAAAAATATTTTAGACTTTATTTTAAATAAACTAATTTCGGAAGGTTTTACTGATTTAATTTTTTTAGCAGGTTTTATGGGGCATGAAATTAAAAATTATTTAAATCATTATCAGCCAGCTAGAAAAAATATAAGAATTAGATGCATAATCGAAAAAAAACCATTGGGAACAGCAGGATGTTTAAGTTTGTGTAAAGACATATTAGATGAAAGCTTTTTTCTACTTAATGGGGATAGTTGGTTCTCTGGAGAAATTGGAGATTTGAGATTTAATGAAAGTAGCACAGTGGGCAAAATAATTCTTAAAAGTATTGAAAATGCAGATCGCTACGGATCTGTAGTAATAGGCAATAATGGCAAAGTAATTTCTTTTTTAGAGAAGGCGCAAAGAGATAAAGCTAATATAAATATAGGAATTTATTTGCTTAGTAAAAACCTGCTTAGTTTTATACCTGAGAGCAAGTTTATCTCAATGGAGAATGATATCTTTCCAATGCTTGTGAAGAGAGGTATTCTTGAAGCAGAAATAAGAGAAGGAAAATTTATTGACATAGGAACGCCTGACTCTCTTAATTATGCAAGAGAAAATATTGAATTTTTTGAATTATGAAATATATTAGATCACCTTTAAGAGTAAGCCTATTTGGTGGTGGTACAGATTTTGCTGATTATTTCCAAAATAATAGGGGAAAGGTTATAGGCTTTGCGATAAACAGGTTTGTTAACGTTTTTGGGTCAAATATTGAATTAAATCAAGACTTTATTTTAAGATTAAGTTACAGAATAAATGAAGAAGTAAATAATTTATCAGATATAAAGCACCCAATATATAGAACAATTCTACAAAAGTATAAGATGAATGACCCCTATCATTTCATGTCATTTTCTTCGTTACCTTCAAATTCAGGCCTTGGCAGTTCTTCATCTTTTACAGTTGGAATAGTAGCAATTTTAAAAAGTATTTTTAATGAAGAAATCTCTGCAAATAAAATTGCAAGAGAAGCGATAGATATTGAAAGGAACCTCTTAAATGAAAGTGGTGGATGGCAAGATCAATTACATTCTGCATATAGAGGTATAAATTGTTTTGATTTTCATGGAAATGACTTTACACAAAATAAAATTAATCTTTCTTCTGAAAACCTAGACATCCTAGATAGCTCTTCCTACCTCTTATATACAGGGCTAAATAGAGACGCATCAAATATTGAAAAATCAAAAATGAAAAAGCTAGGTGAAAGTGAGTTAAACCAAATTTATCAAATAGCATGCGAGGGGGAAAAGTGCATGCTTTCCGACAAGCTATCACTAATGGAAATTGGCCAATTATTAAATGAAAATTGGAAATTAAAAAAATCTCTATCATCTCAAGTTTCCAATAATTTAATTGATGAAATGTATGAATCTATAATCAAAGAGGGTGCATTTGGTGCTAAGATTTGTGGAGCTGGTGGCGGCGGCTTCTTTTATTTACTTGCAGAGGACCATATCGCAGACAAGATAAAATCAAAATTTTCGAAAGCAGCCTTAATAAAAATTAAAACTTTCGATGATGTAATTAATGTGGAGAATATATGATTTGTAAATCAAAAAATGTTTATGTAGCTGGGCATAATGGCATGGTTGGTTCGGCACTAGTTCGATCGCTTATGAGACAGGGATATAATAATATTTTCACTGCCTCAAGAGCAGAATTAGACCTAACTGTTCAAGACGATGTGAATAATTTTTTTAAAGAAAATAGTATCGAGATTGTTTTTAATGCTGCAGCTAAGGTTGGAGGGATTGTGGGCAACCAGGAAATGCCTGGAGATTTTATTCATCAAAATATACTTATACAGTCGAATATAATTGATGCGTGTCTAAAGAATAATGTAGAAAGACATATTTTTTTAGGCTCGTGCTGCATTTATCCAAAGTTCTGTGATCAGCCAATGAAAGAAGATTTTTTACTAACAGGTGAGCTTGAGCCAACCAATGAACCATACGCAGTTGCTAAAATAAGTGGAATTATTTCATGTCAGGCTTTGCATAAACAGTATAAGCTAAAATCTGTTTGCCCCATGCCAATAAATTTGTATGGCCCAGGCGATAACTTTCATCCTGAGCATAGTCATGTCATACCTGGGTTAATGAGAAGAATACATGAAGCAAAAGTATCTGGGATCGATGAAGTGACTGTTTGGGGTACTGGTGAAGTAAAGAGGGAATACATGCATGTAGATGATTGTGCAAGTGGAATAATTTATGTAGCAGATCTTTTTGAGGCTGGTGAGATGATAAATATTGCCCCAGGCACAGAGCTCACTACACGACAAACAGCTGAACTTATATCAGAAGTTGTTGGTTATAAAGGAAAACTTGTTCAAGATTTGTCAAAGCCTGACGGAACCCCGAGAAAGTATGCATGCTCAGAAAGAATAAAACAAGCAGGATGGAAACCATCAATAGATTTAAAAGAGGGATTGCAGGAAACATATCAATGGTATTTAGAAAACGTAGCTGAAAAAAAGTGAGTAATTAAACTGTAAATAGGCTTACATCTTTTATATCTACATATTCAATTTCAGCTTTTTCTGCTGCAAGTAGGTCAGTATTCTTATCGCCAATAAATACAGTTCTTTTAGGCTTATAGTCCTCTATAGCTTGAAGTAGCATTCCTGGCTCAGGCTTTCTGCATGAACATTTTCCAGTAAAATCTGGATGATGCGGGCAATAATACCATCTACTTATATCTAACCCCATTAATGAAATTTTTTCTTCCATGTATTTTGAAAGTTCTGCGAGATCATGTTTTGTATACATTCCTCTAGCAATACCACTTTGATTTGTGGCTACACAGACATCCCAACCGACCTTAAATTTATCAATTACATAAGGAAATTCATCAGTAAAAATTAAGTCTTCTATTTTGTGTAGGTACCCAATATTAACATTTATAACGCCATCTCTATCTAGTATTAAAAGATTGGTATTTTGGGTAATTGATGTATTTTTTTTAAACTTAAATGATAAAATATCCACTTGATAATGTTAAACCAAAAACTTCAACCCAGAAAACAATTAATAGACAAAATTGGAACTAGCTTTGATAAAAATTTCTTAGAGTCAGTAAACCTTTTAAAAGAAACTATACAGTCTAATAAAAAGGTTTTATTTGTGGGCAATGGTGGTAGTGCTGCAGAAGCACAGCACATGGCTGCTGAATACATAGCTACGTTAGACCATAAAAGACCAAGATTGGGAATGAAAGCAATTGCATTGACTACTGATACATCTTTCATAACAGCATGGTCAAATGATTTTGGTTATGAAAGCATATTTGAAAGACAAGTTGAGACTTTAGGGGAAGAAAGAGATTGCTTGATGGCATATTCAACAAGTGGCACATCACCAAATATTTTGAAAGCTGTTAGAAAAGCCAAAGAAATAAATATGAATGTTATATCTTTTCTTGGAAATGATGGGGGGACAATAAAAAACTTTTCAGATATTTCGTTTATTGTTCCTTCTTCTGAAACTCCGTTAATACAGGAAGTTCATACAATGCTTGGTCATGAAGTTTGTAGTGAAGTGGAGAAAATATTATTGTGAAGAAGAATATATTAATTACAGGAATTACCGGCATGGTAGGCTCTCACCTTGCTGACTATATATTAAATAATACTGATCTAAATATCATTGGAGTGTGTAGGTGGAGAAGCCCACTAGATAATATTTCTCATTTACTTGATTTGGCTAATGAGAATAAAAGACTTAAGTTTGCTTATGCAGATCTTAATGATTACTTGTCTCTTCAGAAAGTTTTTAAACAAAACAAAGTTGATTATGTATCTCATTTAGCGGCTCAAAGTTTTCCAAGGACAAGTTTTGATATACCAATCGAAACATATACAACAAATATTATTGGTACTGTAAATCTACTTGAAGCAATAAAAAACTCGAATTCAGATCCTGTTATACATGTTTGCTCATCATCTGAAGTTTTTGGTCGAGTGCCAAAAGAGAATGTGCCAATAAATGAAGAATGCAAATTTCATCCTGCATCGCCATATGCTATATCAAAGATAGGGACTGATTTAGTTGGAAAATACTATGCTGAAGCAGAAGGTCTAAAAACAATTATTACTCGTATGTTTACACATACAGGCCCAAGAAGAGGAGATGTTTTTGCTGAATCAACATTCGCAAAGCAAATCGCAATCTTAGAAAAAAATAATGCAGCAGGATCTGTAAAAGTTGGGAACCTTGACTCATTACGAACATTTGCAGATGTCAGGGATGCCGTAGAGGCCTACTACTTATTACTAACATCTAAAAATGTTAATTACGGAGATGCTTTCAACATAGGTGGAAGCTATACATGCACTGTAGAAGACATGTTGAACTATTTAATTTCTCTATCAACAAACAAAAATATTACCATTGAGGTTGACCCTGAAAGATTGAGACCAATTGATGCAGATCTTCAAGTTCCTGATATTACTAAATTTCTTAATACTATTGATTGGAAGCCAAAATATAGCTTTGAAGAGACTATGAAAGATCTTCTTGATTACTGGAGAGAGAGAACAAAAAACAATAACTTTCTAATTAGATGAGCACGTCTATTTTAAGACTTGCAGGAGGTCTAGGTAATCAAATATTTCAATTTGGGGTTGGTGTAGCCAAACTACATACACCACAAGATTCTCTACACCTAGACACCTCATCATTATCAAAATATAAGACAAAACGTGTTTTAGAGTTGAACAAAATTTTTGATTTTAGTTTGATTCCTAACTTACATATAAGCAATAAAGGAAAACTAGTTAGCAATCTAAGAGCAGGGAAGATCATGAACATGACTAACAAAGTGATTGCAACAATCAATGATAAAAATGTTCTTCAACATGACTTTAGAAAGGCATCACGCTTTAATTTGATTGATGGTTATTTTACATACTCTCAAAATAGACAGAACTTAAATAATTTATTTTCGAGACTTTCAAAACTTTTAAAGAAATCAATGTTGGCTAAAGAGCAAGAAGATATTTGCTATGTGCACATAAGAGGTACTGATGCAATTAATACTAATGTAAACATTCTTGGTAGAGATTACTATTCCAATGCAATATTGCACGCAAAACAACTTAACCCAAACTTATCCTTTGTTGTTATAACTGACGATATTTCATATGCTCAAGAACAATTTAAAAATAATGAAATAAAAGAATTTAGAATGGGGTCAATGGTTGATGACTTCAAAATGATATTAAATGCAAATAATGTAATATTGTCTAATAGCACATTTTGCATAAGTGCAAGTTTACTAGGCTCTAAAATCCAAAAAAAAAATATTACAATCGGACCAGACAGATGGGACACAACAAACAAAATAGATTTAAATTATAAGGAAGATTTTTGATGAGAATATTTATAACAGGATGTGCAGGCTTTATAGGCAGCAATTTGGTCGATAGACTGCTTAGTGAGGGCCATGAGGTAATTGGCTACGATAATTTTAGTACAGGAAGAAGAAAATTTTTAGAGAATGCTTTAAGCAATAAAAATTTTACACTTCATGAAGGCGATCTCCTGGATTCAAAAAAACTCAACAGCTGTGTTAAAGAGGTTGACACAGTATTTCATTTTGCAGCGAACGCAGATGTTAGGTTTGGTTTAGATCATCCTAAAAAAGACTTGGAGAATAATACAATTGCAACTTTTAATCTACTTGAAGCAATGAGACATAATGGTTGTAAATCTATTGCCTTTTCATCTACGGGGTCTGTATATGGAGAAGCAAAAGTTATTCCCACTCCTGAAGATGCTCCTTTCCCAATTCAAACTTCTTTATATGGCGCCTCTAAATTGGCAGGTGAGTCATTAATTTCTTCTTACTGTGAAGGTTATGGATTCCATGGAAGAGTTTTTAGATTTGTTTCTATTCTTGGCGATAGGTATACCCACGGCCACGTTTATGATTTTTATCGACAATTAATGCAAGATCCTAAAAACTTGGTAGTTCTTGGCGATGGTAAGCAAAAAAAATCTTATCTTCATGTGCAGGATTGCATTGACGCTGTTACTCAAATTACATTTTCGGAACTTGGCTCTCCAGGTTTTGAAATTTTTAATCTTGGTGTAGACGATTATTGTGAAGTTCTAGACTCGGTGTCTTGGATTTGTGAGAGGATGGGAGTATCCCCAAAAATTGAGACAACAGGAGGAAGGCAGGGATGGATCGGAGATAACCCATTTATACAGCTTGATACAAATAAAGCACAAACAACTGGTTGGAAACCAAAATATTCAATAAAAGAAGGAGTGATTAGCACAGTTGATTTCTTAGCAAAAAATAAGTGGGTATTTTGATGGCTATTGTTACAGTAATAATACCAACATATAAATCTGCAGGTAAGTTAAAGATATCATTAGATTCGCTTGTTGATCAAAGCTATAAAAATTTTGAAGTTGTTATAGTGGATGCAAATTCAAAAGACAAAATAAAAGATATTTGCGATCAGTATAAATACAAAATTAATATCACTTTAATAAATAACCCTGAAGATAAAGGCCCAGCAGATGCTAGAGCTGTTGGAATAAAAAATTGTAATTCAAAGTATATTTGTTTCTTAGATGCACTAGATTTCTGGCATAAGAACAAATTAAAAAATCAGATTGATGAAATGGAAACAAAAAATTTACCATTTACTTATACCAATACAAGAGTTGTAGATTTAACAAAAAATAAAATATCACAAATGCGTTATTGCAAAAACGAGTATTCCTATGAAGATTATTTAAAATCAAGAGGGATAGTTACATCAAGTGTTTGCATTCTTAGAAGCTTGCTTGATGAAAGCATCATTAATGTGAATATAAGGATTGGTGGTGAGGAAACTATTTGGTGGCAATTATTGATGAAAAAGCATTCTATTGAAGCAAAACTTATAGATACAACCGCATGCACATATTATGTCTCTTCTGGCGATAGCTTATCCTCTGATTTTGTAACGACCTTCAAACAACAGTGGCATAACTTGCACTTTTATTTTGGCTTATCAGGTTTGAAAAGAATAATTACTTTTTCTCAATATTTGGTGAATGCTTTATATATAAAAATCTCATTAAGATTAAAACCATGGGAGACCTATAAGTGAAAATCTGTGTTTGCGGTCTTTGGCACTTAGGGTTAGTAACGGCTGCTTCATTAAGTGAGCTAGGCAACAAAGTTTATGGTTTTGATGAAAATGAAAATACAATTTTAGACTTAAAAAAAAACATATCTCCAATTTTTGAACCAGGGCTTAATGATTTAATCAAAAAAAAATCTAGCGATGGCTCTCTTGTTTTTACAAATGAGCTGAACAGTGTGAGTAATGAAGTCAATATTTTCTGGGTTTGCTGCGATACACCTGTAAACGATAAGGATGAAGCAGATGTAGATAGTGTAAAAAATTTCTGTAAAAATATTGTAAATACCATAAACCGCAATATCACCTTAATAATTTCATCACAGCTGCCAATAGGCACGTACTCATCCTTAAAAAAAGAATTAAAGATGATGAAACCTGATCTTAAGATTGAGATTGTGATCATTCCAGAAAATCTCAGGCTTGGTAAAGCCTTAGAAGTGTTTTTAAATCCTGATCGAATAGTGATAGGTTTGGAAAACTCTATTCTGAAAGACAAATTAATTAAGATTTATGGTGAAATTAGTGAAAAGATAATATGGATGTCTCCTCAGTCAGCTGAAATGACTAAGCATGCAATAAATTCATTTTTAGCAACATCTATTGTTTTTGCTAATGAATTGTCTTATGTATCTAAGGAATTTGGAGCAAACCCCAAAGAGGTAGAAATTGGCATTAAAAGTGATGAGAGGATAGGGTTTAAGTCCTATCTAAGTGCAGGTGGAGCATTTGCTGGAGGCACTCTTGCACGAGATGTAAAATTTTTGCAATCGCTTGGCAAAGATATTCATTTCAATTTCCCTTTAATAAATTCTATTTTAGACAGTAATTCTGAACACAAAGATTGGATTAAATTTATGGTAAACAAAATTATTCCTAATGAAGGTGTAAAAGCAGTTATATGGGGGATGGCATATAAAAAAAATACAAGCACACTCAGAAGGTCCTACTCAGTTGAAATTATGAGATGGTTAAAAGAGAGAGGAGCTGATATTGAAATCCATGATCCCTTAGTTGATGACTTTTCTGATGCAGTATTTGATGGAATAAAGGTATTGCATAACCCACTAGATTTTGATCCTGACAATAATTTATTAATTATTGGGACTCCCAATGATTTCTACTCTAATATTTCTGTTAGTGAAATATTAAAAGTTAACCCAAAAATAAAAATCATAGATCAATCATCAGTGCTTAAGCTAGATACAATAGATTTTAAGGAGCTATATAATATTTAATTATGGTATTAGAAAATAAGTGTGCATTAATAACTGGAGGAAGTGCGGGCTTAGGTTATGAAATTTCAAAAGCTTTTCTTAAAGCTGGATGTGATATTTTTATAACTGGGCGCGATGAAGAAAAACTGAAGCGAGCACTTAATCAGCTTTCATTAGAATATCCTCAAAGAAAAATAAAGGCCTTATCATCAGATGTTTCCTCAGAAAAAGATTGTGAACATATTATTGATTCTTTTATTGGTGAATTTAAGCGTATAGATATTTTGGTAAATAATGCAGGTGTTTATGGACCATTTGGTTCTATCTCAAAAGACAACTGGAAAGATTGGAAAGAAGCTATCAAAATAAACCTTTTTGGGTCTGTCTATCTAGCATCTCTTGTTTCCGAGCTTATGAAGCAGAACAACTTTGGAAAAATTATACAACTTTCAGGCGGTGGGGCAACAAACCCTCTCCCTTATATAAGCTCATATGCAGCATCTAAAGCGGCAGTAGTGAGATATATTGAAACACTAGCAGTTGAGCTTGAAGAATTTAATATCGATGTAAATGCAATTGCGCCTGGTGCACTAAATACTTCTTTGCTTGACGATATCTTAAAAAATGGAAAAGGAAAAATTGATGAAAAACTTTATGAGAAGCAACTTGAATTAAAAAAGACAGGTGGAGTTTCCATGAATTATGGAGTTGATTTATGCTTATTCCTTGCATCTGAAAAGAGTAATGGCTTAACAGGAAAATTAATAAGTGCACTGTGGGATAACTATGAAGATTGGATGAAAAATATTGATGAAGTATCAAATAGTGATCTTTACACAATTAGAAGGATAGTTGGAAAAGATAGAAATTTTCCTAGTGGAGATAAATGAAAAAAAATATAAATGCCGGAATAATTGGTTGTGGTCTTATTGGAAGAAAAAGGGCATTAAATGCAGGTAAATTTAATATAGTTTCTTGTTGTGATAAAAATAAGGAAGTTTTAAAAACATTTGCTAGTGACTTTGGTCTCAAAGAATACAAAGACTATAAATCCTTAATTGATTCAGAAGATATACATGCTATTTTTGTTTGCACATTACATGATTCATTGTATGAAATTGTAGAATATGCGATTTCAAAAAATATCCATGTTTTAGTAGAGAAACCAGCTGCAAAGAATCTGGAACAAATAACAGATCTAACAGAAAAAGCAAAAAATAGTAAAGCAATAGTAAGAGTTGGTTTTAACCATAGGTTCCACAGAGCATTTAGAAAATTAAATGAAATTCTTGAAAAGGGAGTTATTGGAGATTTGATGTTTTTAAGATCAAGGTATGGTCATGGTGGTAGACTGGGTTATGACAAAGAGTGGAGGTCAAATCCGCAATTATCAGGTGGGGGCGAATTAATGGATCAGGGCCCTCACATTATCGATTTATCTAGAATGATTCTTGGAGAATTTAAAGAGATTAGTGGCTTTGCTGATACTTTTTTTTGGAAAATGAAAGTTGATGATAATGCATTCATGATATTAAGAACAAAAAAAGGTCAGACTGCCTTTCTGCATGTATCTTGCACAGAATGGAAAAATACATTTTCAATGGAAGTTTATGGGGAGCTAGGCAAAGTAGAAATCAACGGATTAGGTGGCAGCTATGGTCTTGAGAAAATAACTTTATATAAGATGCTACCAGAAATGGGCCCTCCAATGACTGAATCATGGGAATATCCCATGCAGGATGATTCTTGGGAGTATGAAAATAATGAGTTTTTTACAGATATTGCTTTAAAAAGGCCATGTAATCCAGGGCTAGATGATGCTTTAGAGTGCCATAAAATAGTAGATACCATATACAAAAACTCAAATTTTAAAAACGGAGAAAAAATTGATAACAACTAGAAGTCCATTAAGAATATCGCTTGGAGGTGGAGGCACAGATCTTGCATCTTATTATGAAGACCATGAAGGTTTTTTGATTGCTGCTGCGATTGATAAATATGTTTACGTCAACGTGATGAAACCATTTGTAGAAGGCATATATTTAAAATACTCAAAGCTCGAACAATGTAAAGGTATTGATGAAATTGATCATCCAATAATTAAGACAGCACTAAAGGAGTATTTCATAACAAATCAGATTGAAATTACAACACTGGCAGACATTCCATCTGGTACTGGATTAGGTTCGTCCGGGAGCTTCACTACTGCTCTTTTAAAAGCCTTGTCAACCCTAAATAGAAAAACCTTAAACCAGGAAGAATTAGCTAGATTGGCTTGTGAAATAGAAATTGAAAAGCTTAAAGAACCAATTGGCAAACAAGATCAATATATAGCTGCTTATGGAGGAATAAATTCTTTTACATTCCATAAAAATGGAAGCGTAACAACAGCCTCCTTAGATATAGATGATGAAACACTCCATAAGCTTGAGGATAATCTTCTCTTGTTTTATACCGGCATATCTAGAAGTGCCAGCAACATTTTAAAAGATCAAAAAACTAAATCTTTGGTAAAAGATAAAGCAATGATACAGAATCTGCACAGGACTAAAGAGTTAGGAGTCTTGAGCATGGAGATGTTAAAACAGGGAGATCTATATTCTTTCGCTGAAATAATGGATACACATTGGCAAGCAAAAATGAAACGATCTGGTGGAATGTCAAATAACCATATTAATGAATGGTATGACTTTGGAAAGAAGAATGGAGCTATTGGAGGTAAGCTTGTTGGTGCAGGTGGCGGAGGTTTTTTAATGTTCTATGCAAATGATAAAGAAAAACTTGTAAAAGCCATGCAAAGCAAAGGATTGAATGAGGTAAGATTTAAATTTGATTTCGAAGGAACAAAAAATATTACTTGAAAATAAATGTATCCAGTTGTTATTTTATGTGGAGGAAAAGCTAAGAGGCTTGGAGCTATTGCCCGAGATACTCCAAAAGCATTATTGGATATTAATGGGACACCATTCCTTGAGATATTAATTGATAATTTTGCAAAACAGGGTGTAACAAGATTTTATTTTTGTCTTGGCCACCATTCAGAGCAAATAGAAGCATTTCTAATGTCAATCAGATCTAAAAAACTTGATTTTCATATTTCGCATGATGATGAATTGTTTTCTGGAACAGGAGGAGCCGTTAAAAAATTAATTCAAAAGATAAGTACCCCATTTTTTGTGACATATGGAGACTCATATTTAGATATAAATTTAGGTGATTTAGTTACTAATTATATTGAAGGCGAAGGCCCCTTAATGACTGTATTTAAAAACTCTGGCTTATATGACAATAGTAATTGCACCTTAAAAGATGGAAGGCTTAAATATTCTAAGAGCAATCCTCAAGACGACGCAGATTATATTGACTATGGTTTGGGTATATATACTTCTGCAAATTTCAGTAATTTTCCTAACTCATTTGATTTATCTGTTCTCCAAGAGAAATTTAGCACAGAAGGTAATTTGCAATATTATGTTGCTACGAAGAGATTTTATGAGATAGGAAGTTTAGAGGGTCTTAATGAGTTTAAGAAATATGTTAGCCAGCTTTGAAAACATTTTTCTAGATAGAGATGGGATAATTAACGAAGTTATCATGCGTGATTCTGTTGTATCATCACCAAGAAGCATTGATGAATTTAAATTTAGAAGTGAAATTAAAGAATTTGTAACTGCACTGCAAAAACAGAATAAAAAAATCTTCGTAGTATCAAATCAGCCTGATATTGCTAGAAAAAAATTAACAGAAGAGAACCTTAAGCTTATGACAGATTTAATAAGAAATGAGCTAAAAATCAATCATATAAGCTATTGCAAGCATGATAACAGTGATCATTGTAAATGCCGCAAACCTCTTCCAGGAATGTTAAATCACTATCTAGAAATATATAATCTTTCAAAATCTCAATCAATAATGATTGGAGACTCCATTAAAGACATAGAAGCTGCTAAAGCTGCTGGCATAAGAGCTTTTCTATTAGAGACAAACTACAACAAAGATGTAAAAAAAAGTGTAGAATGTACACATATTGCAAACCTTAGGGAACTATTATGATTTTTGCTGAAAAGTATTTAGAAGAAACTAAAAAAATTACAGAATTATTAGAGCCAGAGCTTATTGAGAGCATGGCAGATGAATTACATAAACTTAGAGAGAGAAAAGGGAGGTTATTTTTTGTTGGTTCAGGGGGCGGTGCAGGCCATGCAAGCCATGCGACTTGTGATTTTAGAAAAATAGCCAACATTGAATGTTATACACCAACCGACAATGTGTCTGAATTATCTGCTAGAGTAAATGATGATGGCTGGGATACATCATATGTAAATTGGTTAAAGGTTAGCAATTTTAATTCAAATGATGCCTTATTTGTATTGTCAGTAGGCGGTGGAAGTAAAGAAAAAAATATAAGTGTAAATTTAGTTAATTGTATTGAAATGGCTAAACAAAATGGATCAGTAATTATGGGTGTAGTTGGAAGAGATGGTGGTTATTCAAAACAATCAAGTGATTTAGTCGTTGTCGTTCCGACAATGGATGAAAGTCTTGTAACGCCTCATACTGAAGGATTTCAAGCTGTTGTCTGGCATTTATTGGTCTCCCATCCTAAAGTTGCACAAAATGAAATGAAATGGGAGTCAACAAAATGAAAAATATTAAAATATTTGCAGACGGCGCTGATATAGGTGCAATGAAGGAAGCTTATGCTTCAGGCAATGTTTCTGGTTTCACAACAAATCCAACCTTAATGAAAAAATCAGGCATTACTGACTATATGTCGTTTGCAAAAGAGGCACTAAGCGAAATAAAAGATATGCCAATATCATTCGAGGTCTTTTCTGATGAGTTAGATGAAATGGAAGCACAAGCATATAAGCTTAGAGATTTAGCTGAAAATGTTTATGTAAAAATACCTGTTACAAATACTAAAGGTGAAACGACTTATAAGTTAATAGAAAAACTAACCTCACAAAATGTAAAAGTAAACGTAACCGCAATTTTTACTGAGAATCAGATTAGAAATGTTGCAGAACATATTGTTAATAATACTCCTAGTGTGATTTCAATATTTGCTGGAAGAATCGCAAATACCGGAATTGATCCTGAGCCTCTTATGGAATTTGCAGTTAAATTGACAACAGATAATCCTGAAAAAGAAATTCTTTGGGCCAGCCCAAGAGAAGCCTTGAATATAATCCAAGCTGAAAGGTGTGGTTGTGACATTATTACAGTTACGCCAGATATTCTTTCTGCAATGAAAACATTTGGAAAAGATCTTGATGAATTTTCTCTTGAAACAGTAAAAATGTTCTATGAAGATGCATGTTCGGCAGGCTTTAAGATATAATCTAAGTTAATAACAAGAGTAAAAATATGAAGAAAATATTATCTTTATTGTTAATAACATGTTTTATTTTTCCGCAAAGCTCTCTTGAGTTGATAGATTCTTTGCCTGAGGAATTAAGGGATGAATTTCTTCAAGAACAATCTAATTCAATAAATGAAATAGAAGCTGAAGATAATTTATCTTTAGATAACTTGCAAAAAAATATAAGCAATGATGAAGTACAGCAACCATTCTTTGGCTACTCTTTTTTTGAATCTTCAAATACTACTACAACGCCTATACTGGACATACCCTTACAAGGGAATTACAAACTAAACTTTAATGACCAATTAGAGCTTTTACTTACAGGAAATAAGCAGGAAATTATAAATTTAAGAATTGATATGTCTGGGAATGTTCTTATTCCAGAAGTCGGTCCAGTTTCCTTAGTCAATCTTGATCTTGAACAAGCAAATAATAAAATTCAAATACTGATTAACCAGTCATATGTAGGCACACAAAGCTATCTAAGCGTATCGAAAGCTTCTCTAAAAAAAATATCAGTAGTTGGTGCTGTAAAAAATCCAGGAACCTTTTTAGTGAACCCATTTATTTCTCTAACTGAGGCAATAAAATATGCTGGTGGTTTGGTTGAAAACTCGTCTTTAAGAAAAATAAAAATTGTAGATAGTAAAGATAACATGCAGGAAATTGATCTGTATGATTTCCTAGTTTTTGGGAATAGAAAAAATGATATCAACCTACAAAATGGAGATACCATAATGATCCCAGCAACATCTAATTTTGTTGAGATTACTGGAGAAGTTTTGCGCCCACAAAATTATGAATATTCAGTCAATGATAAAGTTGAAGACTTAATAGAATTTGCTATGGGAACGAACAGTCTAGCCAATTCCAACAACATTTCTATCTTCTATTTATTAAATGAAGAGGAGTTAAGTAAAAAAGCAAGTCTTGGAGATTTGGTTGAAAATAATATGTTGGAATTAAATATTGGTAGGCTTGTTTCTATTCCGCTTAAATCAGCAAGGATTTCTGGAGATTCAGTTCAATCTGGGACATATGAAATTGTAAAGGGGGAGCCACTCAGCAAATTAATTGATAGGCTAAAATTTTCTGGTGATGTGTATCCTTTCTATTTTCTTTTGAAACAGAGTGACAAATCTAACCAAGTTAAAGAGAACTATAACTTATCTTTATCCGATATCAGCACATATGAAAATATCCCTCTAAAAGATAATGTTGAAGTTTATTTCTTCACATTATCTGACTTTATAGATTTTAATACTGAAGAGACAAAACCAACTGAAGAATTAATATCCAACGAGATTCCACAAATTTATTTTAAAGGCGTAAAGATAGGATCAAATTCATATAGCCTTCCAATTGCAGGAAAATTTTCTCCTAAGATAATCAGCAACTTTCTAGGTGTAAATGAAAAAGTTGAACCCAAAAATACCATTATAAAAACAGTTCAAAGCTTAGAATTTAATAGCTATGAATCATTTGAAGACGCATCTAATGTAATTTCTTTTACTATACCTGCAGTTATAATAGATAAATTCAGTGTTGAAATAAGAGGCCAAGTAAATTCACCTGGAATTTATGAAGTTGATTCAACTTCCACATTAGAAGAGCTTTATAGAATTGCAGGAGGACTCAAGCCTACAGCTTTTTCAAAAGGTGTATTCTTCTCAAGAGATTCAATTAAAGAAAGAGAGCGAACTGCTCTAAATTCTGCTAGATCAGTTCTTTATGAATCAATATTCTCAACTTCAAACTTAACCGGCCAAAATCAATCATCAGAGGACATTAGTGGTTTGTTAAAACTTTCTGAAACTTTAGAAGTTTCTGGACGAATTTCTGGTAATTTTGATGAGAACTCTGAAGTAGTGAAAAACTTTTTCTTAGAAGAAAATGATTATGTTTTTGTTCCCAGTCAGCCCACAACAGTAACGGTATTTGGAGAAGTTCTAAACCCAATTACAACCAGCTTTCAGTATGATTTAAGTATTAGTGACTATATTGAGCTTGCCGGTGGATATTCAAAGAGTGCTGATAAAAAATCTATCTATGTAATTAAAGCTAATGGAGAGTCATTTCCACTAAATTCTGGTCTTTTTCAGAAAGAAATATATATCGAGCCAGGCGATACTATAATTGTTCCTAGAGACATTGATAGGATTGGTGCATTGCCTTTAGTTAGCATTGCAACAAAGATAATATCAGATCTAACTTTTGCAGCTGCGGCATTAAATGCATTAAGCAATTGACAACTTTCTCTTCAAAAACGTCTTTCTTTATTTTTCTAATATTATGCCTTGACTGCTTACCAAGCAATAATAGTTATGGACAGCTAGGCTACATCAATACACCATCTGCTTTTACAAAGAAAGAAGTTACATTTGGAATGTCTTTTATAAGATCAGATCCTGATAGAAGAATTAACCTCAACATAAGCCCTGCCGATTTTTTTGATGCCACAATATTTTATGTTGATATTACTGGAAAAGATTATCCTGGCGATTTTAAACAATCATACAAGGATAAGGGGTTTAATTTTAAGCTAAGATTACTAGCTAACAATAATTATGCACTAAGTATTGGGTTAAATGACGCAGCTGGTACTGGAATATATAGCAGTGAGTACATTGTTTTTAGTCAAAAACACAATAAGTTGGAATACTCTATTGGTTTAGGTTGGGGCTTATACAATAGCGGCATAACATTTGATAACCCATTCAAATCAATTAGAGACTCTTTTTCTTCAAGAAAGGGTTTTGATGGCTATGGTGGTGAGTTTAATGCAAACACATATTTTTCTGGGGAAAAGACAGCACTTTTTGGTGGTGCAAGCTATAAGTTTAATGATAGAACCAAACTTATAATTGAGTACGACCCTACAATTAAATCTGATTTAATAGGGAATAAAGTAAAAGAAAATATTAGTTTGGGAATTGACTACTCTAGAAAGAATTATTCTTTAAAGCTAAGCAGCATAGGCTTAAATAATTTTGCACTTCAGCTTGATATATCAAATAACTTTTTACAGTTTAGCTCTTCTCCAATCAAAATTATGACCGATGAAATAAACAGTTATAGCGATTTTCAAAAGATCCTAGAACAAAATCAAATTGGATTAAAAGAAATTAATAAAGATGAAAACAGTGTAGAAGTAGTAGTGCGACAAAACTCTTTCCAGAATCAATATGAAGCAAATTACAGAGTTCACCAAATATCAAAACAATTTTTTAAGGGCAAGGACCATATCATTACCCATCATATTCATGGCATGGAGGTGCTGAAAACATTCCACAAAGGGAACGAAATAAAAAATGTAAGAAATGAAATTTACCCTTTGGATCAAGAAAAACCAAGAGCATATTCAGTTGTTGAGCAGTATCCTATATTTAGAAATTCTATTACACCAAGCATAAGAAATTATTTTGCAGCTCGTGAAGGATTTCTGTTCTCTGGTTTATTGCTTGAAG
>MDTB01010238.1_pt1 | contig 26073 bp, 23 predicted proteins | sample 811161 | NCBI WGS metagenome assembly MDTB01 (sample SAMN05326650, study PRJNA326480) | marine metagenome | isolation source: seawater | place: Mediterranean Sea | collected 2009 | reverse complement strand
TACGATAATTTATATCCATCAAGAATCATTGTTGGTGGCAAAACAAATGAATGTGAAACCTTTGCATTTTTATTGGCTGATTCATCCAATTTAAAAAATAAAGTGCCCATAATATTTACTAATTCAACTGAAGCTGAGGCAATAAAATTATTTGCAAATTCATACTTAGCACTAAGAGTAGCTTTTTTTAATGAACTTGATACTTTTTGCTCAGTTAATAACCTTGAATCTTCAGAGATAATAAAGGGCATATCATTAGATCCAAGAATTGGAGACTATTATAATAATCCTAGTTTTGGCTATGGTGGATACTGTTTACCCAAAGATACTAAACAGCTTTTGGCTAATTATGAAAAGGTTCCAAATAATATTATTAAAGCTATTGTTGAGTCTAATACTACAAGAAAAGACTTTATTGCTAATGAAATAATTTCAAAACAGCCAAAAACAGTTGGGGTATATAGACTTATTATGAAAGAGGGCTCTGATAATTTCAGAGAGAGCGCAATACAGGGAATCATGAAAAGAGTTAAAGCAAAGGGAATCGAAGTCATTGTGTATGAACCGCTTTTGAAAGGAGAATCATTTTTTAATTCAAGAATAGTTAATGATTTAGATATGTTTAAAAAAGAATCAGATGTTATAATCTCAAACAGAAAGTCGTCTGAACTTGTTGATGTTAGAGACAAAGTTTATACAAAAGATATTTTTGAAAAAGATTGACACTGACATAGAAGAACTCAGAATTAGCTAAAATGTCTAAAAATGAATGTTTTTTATGAAATTTTTTTTATTTTAGGCTGAGTGGCAGAGTGGCTATGAAGCGGACTGCAACTCTGTTAACATCGGTTCGATTTCGTTCTCAGCCTCCATGTCTATTAATATCGTTTTTCAAATATAATAAATGAGAGTAATGAAAAACCATTTGCACAAACTAGAATCCGAATCTATTCATATTATTAGGGAAGCTTATGCAGAAGCAATCAATCCCGTAATGCTTTACTCTCTGGGAAAAGATAGTTCTGTGATGCTTCATTTAGCAAAAAAAGCTTTTGCTCCAGGCACTATTCCATTTCCATTATTACATGTTGATACATTATGGAAATTTAAGGAAATGTATGACTTTAGGGACAAAATCGTAAAACAAGAAAAACTTGACTTAAAAGTTTTTACAAATCCAGAGGGCATAGAAAATAATATCAACCCTTTTGATCATGGCTCAGAAATGCATACCGAGATTATGAAGACTGTTGCATTAAAAATGGCAATTGATAAGTATGAGTTTGATCTGGCATTTGGCGGAGCAAGGAGAGATGAAGAAAAAAGCCGAGCTAAAGAAAGAATATTTTCTTTTAGATCAAGTGAGCATAGATGGGACCCCAAAAATCAAAGACCCGAATTATGGAATTTATATAATTGTAGAAAAAAGAAAAAAGAGTCAATTAGAGTTTTTCCACTTTCAAATTGGACTGAGCTTGATATTTGGCAATATATTTATCAAGAAAAAATTGAAATTGTTCCATTGTACTTCTCAAGCATGCGTAAGGTTATCAATAGAGATTCAATGTTAATTGATGTTAATGATAACAGATTAAAATTATTGCCAGGAGAAAAAGTCGAGGAAAAAAAGGTTAGATTCAGAACATTGGGCTGTTATCCACTAACAGGAGCTATTGAATCCGAGGCAAATAACTTAGAAGAAATTATTTTAGAAATATTAAAATCAACGGTCAGTGAAAGAGAGGGCAGATTAATTGATAAAGATGAAAACGCATCAATGGAAAAGAAGAAGCAAGAGGGTTATTTTTAATGAATGCAAAAGAGGAAATAAAAAAATTTATTGATACCCAAAACTCATTGCAGACACTAAAATTTATTACTTGTGGCAGTGTTGATGATGGCAAAAGCACTTTGCTTGGGAGGTTATTGTATGAGGCCCAATTAATATTTGATGATCAGGTTGATAACTTAGTCAAAGATTCAAAGAAAGTAGGGACACAGGGCGGAGATATAGATTTTGCCCTCCTTGTAGATGGCTTAGCTGCTGAAAGAGAACAAGGTATTACTATTGATGTAGCATATAGATTCTTTACTACTGAAAAAAGAAAATTCATAGTAGCTGATTCCCCTGGCCATGAACAATACACAAGAAATATGGTTACTGCAGCATCTGGAGCTGAAGTTGCAATTATATTAATTGATGCAAGAAAAGGGGTGTTGGAGCAAACCAAAAGACATTCTTTTATTGCAGATATGGTCGGCATAAAAAATATTATTGTTGCAATTAACAAAATGGATTTGATTGACTATAGTGAAAAGAAATACAAAAAAATAATAAAAACATTCCAAAATGAGATTGAAAGTAATTTAGATTTTGAGCAAATAGATTATATTCCTATCTCAGCTTTAAAGGGCGACAATATCATAAGCCCTTCAGTTAACATTCCATGGTATCAAGATCAGTCAATTATGGAGATGTTAGAGTCCAGTGAAATACACAGTGCTGAAGAAAATGATTTCTTAATGCCAGTTCAGTATGTGAATAGACCAAACCTGGATTTTAGAGGCTTTAGTGGTCAAGTTTCATCAGGAGAGATTGCAATTGCAAGTGAGATTATTGTGCCAAGAACTAATGAAACAGCAAAAGTTACATCAATTTATTTAGGCGATAGACCAGTAAAATCATGTAGCAAAGAAGACTCTGTTACCCTTACATTGGATGCAGAGATCGATATCTCAAGAGGCGATATAATTGCTACCAAAGCTAATGATTTAAATAAAAATAATCTTTTTGAGGCAAATTTAATTTGGTTAAACGAAGAAAAAGGATTAGTAAATAGAGATTACTTGTTAAAAATTGGAACCAAAATAATTCCAGCACAAATCAAGAAGATAAAAAATAAAATCGATATCAACACATACAATGAAGTATCAGGAAAATCCTTAATAATGAATGACATTGCAAAATGTGAAGTCATGCTTGATGAAGTGATTGACTTTACTGCTTACAAAAAAAATAAAGATCTTGGCTCCTTTATTCTTATTGATAAGTTTTCAAATTTAACTGTTGGGGCAGGAGTAATTAATCATTCTTTAAGACGATCAGAAAATATATTTTGGCAAGAAACTGAGATAGATCAACAAGCCAGAGAACAACTTCTAAATCAACAAGCCAGAGTCATTTGGTTAACTGGACTCAGTGGGTCTGGAAAATCAACAATTGCAAATTTATTAGCGCAAATGTTATTTTCAAGGGGAATATTAAGTTACAACCTTGATGGTGATAATATGCGTTTTGGCTTAAACAGTGATCTTGGTTTTAGCGATGAAGATAGAATTGAAAATATTAGAAGAGCTGGCCAGGTAAGCAAAATTCTCTTTGATGCTGGAATTTTTGTAATTGCGTCATTTATTTCGCCATTTAAAGAGGATAGAGAAAAAGTTAAAGGTTTATTTGATGATAATAAATTTTTTGAAATATATGTGAAGGCTGACCTAGAGACAGTAAAGAAACGGGACGTAAAGGGACTTTATAAAAAATCTGATAGTGGAGAAATCCCAAACCTTACAGGCATAAAGAGTAATTATGAGGAACCACAGCATGCAGACTTAATTGTAGATACAACTAACTGCAGCCCTGAGGAATCTGCATCGTCAATCATAAAATATCTTGAAGATCATAAATGGCTATAGAATCCAATAAAAGAAGCTTAGCAAAAGCATTAACATGGCGAATTCTTGCTTCAACAATAACGACATTAATTGCTATATATTTTGGAGTGCCATCAAATGCCATTGGTCTAGTTTTCTTTGCTGATCTTGTCATTAAGTTTATTGTTTATTTTTTTCACGAAAGATTATGGCTAAAAATTACCTTTGGTTTAAAAAATGATGATAAATAAATCAGATTTTAAAGAGTTGTATGAATTGATAATCGCGGTTGGCAAAGAAGTTGAACTAATTAAACAAAAAAACATTGATGTGGACTATAAAGATGATTCATCTCCATTGTCTGAGGCAGATATTTTAGTAAATGAGAGGCTTTCACATTTTCTTAAAAGCAAAAACTATGAAAATATTATTTCTGAAGAGAATAAGCTAGTCCCATATGATAAAAGACGTGATTGGAAGTACTATTGGGTGATTGACCCTATCGATGGAACAAAAGAATTTATAAAAAAAGGCAATGACTACACTATCAATATAGCTCTATGTCAAGATAATTTTCCAGTATTTGGAATAGTCTATGCGCCAGCAAATAAAGATATGTATCATGCATTTAAAAACGAGGGAGCATTCAAAAATTTTAAGAAGATAAGCGTTAATCTTAATGTTAATAACAAATTAAATGTTGTAGCAAGCAAATCTCATATTAACAATGAGACTGAAAAGTTTATAAGTAATCTAAAAAAGAAGTATGAGGTTAATTTATTGAATATTGGTAGCTCATTAAAACTTTGCCTTGTGGCTGAGGGTTTGGCAGATGTATATCCTAGATTTGGTCCAACAATGGAATGGGATACATGCGCTGCCCAAATTATTGTCGAAGAAGCAGGAGGAAAAGTAGAGATATTGTCAGATAAAATGTTAAGTTACAATAAAGAAAATTTGCTAAATCCATATTTTGTTGTCTCTAATTATGGTTTAACACAACTCAAATTAAATTTTGACCAAAGTTTAGGAGCTCATACACAAATATGAAGAAGACTTTTATTCTTGGCCTAGGTGCTCAAAAATGTGGAACAACCTGGTTGTATGCATATTTAGAACAAAATAAGAATTTTTCATCAGGTCTTTTAAAAGAGTACCATATTTGGAATGCGACTGATAATGGTCTGTTTAAAAATAAAAAAATTTTAATTCCATTGGGCAGAAGAAGATTTTTAAAATGGAAAATGCAGAATTTTGACGGTTATTATTTTGATTATTTTGATTCACTGCTTTCTAAAGAAAAAAATATAACAGCAGATATTTGTCCTGGATATTTAGGTCTTAGTATAGAAAGACTTCAATTTATTAAAGATGCATTTAACAAAAAAAATATTCATGTAAAGGTTGTCATCCTAGCAAGAGACCCAATTTCAAGAATTAAAAGTGCAGTTAATTTTATGATTAGTAAAAAGAAAAAAAATCAGGGAATTGAAAATTATAATCAAGATTTTTTAAAGATATTGTCTGAATATTCTAAAAATGAACACTGTATTTACAGAACAAATTATATTTGTGCTATTGAAAACGCAAAAGCGGTTTTTAGAGATGAGGATATATACATTGGAATTTATGAAAAAATGTTTTTAGAAAACGAAGTTGAGAATCTTTCAGCTTTTTTAGGGATTCAAGCAAACAGAGATTTTGGGAAAAAAATTGTTCACAAAACCAAATCTAAAAAGGTATCGGCAGAATACGATGATGAAATAAGGAGATTCTATGACGAGCTATATAGATATTTTAATGAAAATTACCCTGATACATTAAAGCTATGGAGTAAGTGATCGTTACAAATGATTTTTCATAAAATAAAAGGCATTAATGAGTTTTAATAAAAAGATTACTTTAGTAAAGAATAAGGTTTTATATAACCCCATCTTTCATAATAAATATTTTTCGTTACATGACATGCGCAAAATATCCTTCTTTGTTTCATTTAGGAAATGTGGTCGTACTTGGGTGCAAAATACTCTTGTAAACTACATAGGAAAAGTAAAAGGATTGATAGATGAGCCGTTACCTTTCACTTTAAATTTTGCTAAAGATTACCCAAAATTAAAAAAGGTTGATCGTAAAATTACTTTTCATCACGATTTCTATTTACCTGGAATTAACGATAAAACGAAACCAAATTCTTTTGAAAGAAGTCTATTCAAATCTTTACCAACCATTTTTTTAGTTCGGGATCCTAGAGATGTTTTGATTAGTTTTTATCATCATCATATTGACAGAGCATTAAGTCATGAAAACATAGGAAAAAAATGGAAAATACCTTCAGATATGAATAAAGAAACATTCGTTTATCATGAAGATTTAGGAATAAAACCAATTATTGACTACTTTAACGATTTGAGTAACTTTAACCAGCGTTATGCTCAAAAAGCAGTAATGTTCAAGTATGAAGATCTTAGCAATGATTTAAAAATAGATAGTTTTTTAAATTGGAGAGCTATGTTTAGTCATTTGCTTCAGGATAAAGTTGATGAAGTTGCATTAGAATGGGCAATTAAAGCTAATTCATTTAAAAAATTAAAAACAAGACATGAAAGCTTTGTAAAAGATGTTGAGAATAGACATCCAGATGTTAAGGGGCGAATTCGAAAAGGGCGAGTTGGTGGTCATGTTAAAGAATTTGAAGAAAAAGAGTTAAATTTTATTAATTCCTACATTGAGCAAAATCTTGATGATTTTTATAGTTTTTATAAATCTCAATAATTATTTCAAGTAAATATAAACTATAATTGTTCAGCTGCCCAGGTGGTGAAATTGGTAGACACAAGGGACTTAAAATCCCTCGAAGGCAACTTCGTGCCGGTTCAAGTCCGGCCCTGGGCACCAATGTTCCACACAAACATCATTGCATAATTTCGTATATTTATGTGTTTTTCTTACTTGTAATCAATTATTTTCGTGTTTGCTGCTATTATGTCAAAGATGAAAAGAGCGATAGTAATAAATGGGCTATCTCGTGGCGGTACAAATATCGTATGGAATATTTTGCAAAGCAATGAGAATATTGTTGGTTGCAGAAAAGAGACCCATGAAATATTCTGGAAATATCCAATTAGAGGTTTAGCACGTATCCATAGATTCTTATTTTGTTTGATATATAGAATTTCTCCTTACTTTCTAAAAAAATATATCCATGCTTTTATCAAGAATAAATATGAATTAAAGAAAATGTCATCATTATTTCACCCTATAAAAAAATACAAAAATCCTACTGAAATCTATACTAAAAAAGAAATGGAAGATTCAATTGTCTGCATAAAATCTACAGACAGAGATATAAAACTAGCATCAATAATTGATGATGCGTATGACAATACAATTAACATTTTTTTAGTTCGAGACCCATATGCCGTCATATATGGTTGGTTTAGAAGGGGAAAGAGCATTAAGCAAGCCGCTGCCTTTTACAATTGGCATATCAAAAAAATACAACAACTCTTTAGTAAAAATCAACAAAATTCAGTCTTAGTAAGATTTGATAGTGTCATCAAGGATCCTCTAAAATTTCAACATTTAATTTTGAATAAGTTTGGTATTGATAATTTTTCAAGTGAGTATTTGCGATTGAAATTCAACAAGAAAGTTTTGAATGAAAATCATGAACACCTAGATCTATCAATAAATAATCCTGGAGGTTGGTTCAAGATCACAGACTATGATAAATTTGTAAAAAAAGACATTGATGAAATTCAAAAGAAATTTCTTGATCCAAATCAAAATTCTTTAATAAATAAACTATGCTCAGACTCAATAGAATACTACCGAAACCTTCCTTCTCTTGGTGAATAAGATAAATTTTCCAAAGGGCTTGGTTGGAAGGATGTTAAAAGTTGCTGGATCAGCCTATTTTGCAGCATTTGTAAATTTATTTGTTTTAACCGTATCTATTAAATATTTTCCTCCAGAAGTTGTTGGTTCTGTAGCCTTTATTACTTTAACAAGGTTGATTTACTTATCTTGCATGTCAATTGCAGGTTATGATGCCTTATCGCAAAGACTGAATAGTTCAGATCAACTAAAAATGCTTCAAGAAATAAGAGCCAATACAGGCATAATGTGTATTTTGGCCGGGCTTATAGGCGGTTCATCTGCCTATGCATTAAATTTATCAGAAATTTCTATATATCTTTGTATATTTTATTTCGTATTTGGGGTTATTGATTTTTCTATGAGAAGATTATGGTTACTTCTAAGTGACAAAGCGTGGTATTTGCCCTTAATAAATGTAGCTAGCAACATTTCATTCTTAATAGTAATAATTCTTTTTGCACCATCCGCAAGTAACTTAGTTGATACGATGATATTTGCTGCAACAATATCTTCTTTTGTCTGTTGCATTATATTATCGATTTCTGTGCCGATATATCTGCCTAAATTATCAATAAAATATTTTAAACTTCACAGAACAAATTTTGATCTTTTTATAAATAGAATTCTTTCCAGCATCTTGAATGGCTTTCCTACAATATTAGGCAATAGCGGCTATAGTTCAGTTTCTTTAACAGATGCTGGTTTTTCTGTAAGATCAAGGAACATTGCTAGGTCAGCCATAAATCCTTTAACAAAAAGTAACTCTATAATCTTTGGCAAAGCTCTAGCTCAGTCTTATGAAAATCAAATTCAAAGATTTTTAATATTAATAAAAACTTTATTGGCTTTAATTTTTATATTTATTTGCTTCCTTTTTCTTATTCAATACTTGCTTCCAATAGCTCTCAATTATATTGGCGCCGACGAGTGGATGGGGCTAGAAAAAATATTTTCATACTTATTTCTTTATCAATCCTTACAAGGTATTTATCGATTTGTCACAAGAACCAGCTGGGCAGATATTTCCTTTGTTAAAATTGGCAATGTACTTAATCTTATGTCTGTATCTACTGTAATTTTAATAATTAGTATTTTTTCAATCAAAGTTGAGGAACTTATTCTTTTAATGGCATTAACACGTTTAGCACATCTGCTAGTGGTCCTTTATTTATTAGCAAGAAATGATAGTTAATAAAGAAAAAAAATTTATTTTTCTCCACTCCAGGAAAACAGGAGGTAGCAGCATGACCGCATATCTTAATAATTATTTAGGACCAAGGTGCATACAAACTGCAGCTTGGATGGAAAGTCTTTCTTTAGGTGGAAGGGTAAACTTATTTCAGAGAGACTTGCTGAAAAATAACCGGCTAGCCTACTTGGAAGCTCTTTTAAAGTTTAATAATTTAATAAAAACACCAAAGCAGATTCATTTTTCTGCTATTAGCGGTGCGTTAAAATCCATCCATAGTGATATGTATGGAAAGAATCCTGCTCATTTAACTGCAAAAAAAGTAATGCAATTATTCCCAAATGAATCTAATTTTTTTAAATTTTCAGTAGTAAGGAATCCAATTGACTTTGAAATATCAGATTATTATTTTAGGACAAGAAGATTCAAACTTAAAAAAATTTCTTTTAAAGATTTCTTGTCATTAAAAATTAAATCTTCTAAACAGAAATTTATCATAAACCCTTTTTTAATGAATAAGAGAACAGTAATAGAGAGCCCTTCTACAAATTGGGAAATTATATCTATTGATGATAATTTAGTTTGTGATAAGTACATTAACTTTGATAACCTAACTGAAGAGTTTAATGAAGTTCTTGCATTTCTCAGCATTGAGGTAAAAAAACTTCCCCATTCAAAACCTGGAAATTATAAAGAAAAACCAATAATAACGAAGGACGAAAAAAAATTAATTTATAAATTGCATTCAAAAGAAATAGATTCATTTAATATTCAAATGAATTGGAAATTATAGTCAAAATTCCTTATTTTTTTTGTACCACTCAACAAATATTTTCAAACCCTTTTCAATATTTACCTGTGGTCTATAGCCTGTTAATTCAATGATTGGGTCTATATCAGCATAGGTGTTTATTACGTCGCCAGGTTGTAGGGGGTAATTTTTTTTCTTGGCTGTTTTCCCCAATTCAGCCTCTATGCACTTAATAAAGTAATTCAGTCTTACAGGGTTATTATTCCCTAAATTTAGTAATCTATAGTTTTTTTCTTTAGCACATGGCGGTTGCTTTAGTAGTAATTCAATATAATTAACAATGTCATCAATGTAAGTAAAATCTCTCTGCATATCCCCATTATTAAATACTTTTATAGTTTTATTGTTATCGATATTTTTTGTAAAGGAGTAGTAAGCCATGTCAGGTCTGCCATATGGACCATATACAGTGAAGAATCTTAACCCTGTTGTCGGTATTTTATAGAGGTGTGAATAAGCAAAAGCCATTAGTTCATTACTTTTTTTTGAAGCAGCATATAGAGAGACTGGATTATCAACATTATGCATTGTAGAGAAAGGTATCTCTTTATTCATACCATATACTGAACTAGAAGATGCATATAAAAAGTGTTCAATACCATAATCTTTAATCTCTTCTAATATATTTAGAAAGCCAATTATATTTGAATCAATGTATTCGTATGGGTTTGTTAATGAGTGCCTTACGCCTGCTTGAGCAGCCAGATGAACTATTACCTTAAATGAGTTTTCTTTAAATATTTTTTTTATTTGACTCTTATCTAGTAGGTCGCATTTTTCAAAAGAAAACTTTGGGTATTTTTGTAAAATTTCTAACCTTTTTAACTTAAGAGACTTATTGTAATAATCATTTATATTATCAATTGAATGAATTTCATGCCCTTTTTCAAGCAAATGTTTAGCCAAAGAAAAACCAACGAAACCTGCTGAGCCAGTAATAAATATTTTCACAATACAATGATTATACTTCTTTACATAACTCCATAGTAAAAGGTATAAAAATAATCCACAATGTTAATAATTATGGGTTTTAAAAAATTAAAATATACACGTTTTTCTCTTTTTGCACGTGCAGTTGAAAGCCTTTTTTCTACAATAATGTTGTATGGCAAGCATCCAAAAAAACCAAATATAGTTTTTATATGGATACCTAAAACCGCGGGGACCTCCATATACACTTTTTTAAACAAAAATTTATCACTCTTAAAGCTAAATAATAAAAAAACAATTTATAGTTTTCCAAATTATGGTCCTGTCACTTTTGACCATTATTCATATAACTCATTAAGGCATGCTGGCATAGTTAGTGATAGATTTGATGACGACTCATATAAGTTTGCTATTGCCCGTTGCCCATATGATAGGGCAGTATCATTATTTTATTATTTAAAACAATTGGGAAAAATTAATAAAGATTTATGTTTTGAAGGATTTTTAAACCTTGTTCATAAATCTAGGCCTCCTATTGGATTATATAACTCAACTGGAATAAGTCAGGCAAATCCTCAATGTGATTGGTTAATTGATAATGACAATGGGATCATAGTTGACGATATTTTTAAGCTTGAGGAACTAGAGGTATTTATCAAGACTATGGAAGAAAAATATAAAATAAGAAATGCAAAAATTGAGAAGTTAAATCAATCTTTACGAGATGAATCCCGAGCAAAGCTGCTACAAAATTCTGCATGCATTGAATTAATAGAGCTAATATATGCAAGAGATTTTGATGTATTAGGATACAAAAAGAAGAAAGACTAATGTTGGGAGCAAATTTTACAATTACGAATGCTTCAATTCTTTTATTGTTTACAGCCATTTTGTCTTATAGCCCTTATCTAACAATAGCTGCTGGATTTTTAGGTATCACAGCTATTTTTTTTAGCCAAAAAACAACTCAAGCATCAAGTGTATACAAAACACTTGGGATATTGTTTGTCATTGTTTGTGTTGGTTTATTGAATTTGAGAATTGAAATAAATTATCAATATTTACTTTTTATAGCAATAATATTCCTGTTGATTTTTATATCAAAAACAGAATTTACTGACTCAATAAATATTTTTTTTCTTGCACTATTTTTATCTTTTGTTTATCGCATTGATGATTACTTACAATTATTCATTGTTTGGCAGACATTTGGCGATAACGCTACTAATGTTTTAACTAATTCACAATTTTCTTCTACAGGTATTTTTAGTTTGAATAGATTAGCTTTGGCAATAGTTTTCATGGTGGTAATGACTACTTTATTTAAAACCAGTTTCTATATAAAGGTAGTTATTTTTGCAGCTGCTTTTTTTCTTGCAGGTTTAATAAATTCAAGAGCGCTTTACGTTGCATTGTTTTTAAGCATTTTATTTTTAATATCAAACTTGTTTAAAAACAATGCAAAAAGAAATTCTTCCATAATTTTCTTAGTCTTTATTTTTACAATGTTTGCATTCAACATCATTTTTGAAACGTTCTCTTCTGGAGTAAGATCAAGCACTCTCAATCTCTCATTAAGTTGTATAAATAGCACGATTGAATTTCTTGTTGGTGATCCAATCTGTGCTAAGAATATCGTTCAAAGAGATTTTGATTCAATATACTTGGTTCTGTTTGCTTTCTATGGCTTATTTGGGGCAATGTTATTTTTTATTGGTATTCTTTTTTTCTGTTTTGGCTGCAAGATAAGGTCTCTCTTAGATTTTAGTTTTATTCTCATCATGTTTGTTTTAGTCCATTCACTCGATGTTTCTTACACAAACCCTGAGTTTTTCATACCCTTCATAATTGCACAATTTCTTTCAAATAATTCTTATAAAGAAAATGAAGTTTAATTCTGTAACATTTTTTCATGAAAACTGGCAACTTGGTGGTGTTGAGCGAACAAATATTCAATGGACTAAAATACTGAAAAATGAGGGACTTAATGTCCAGTTAATAAATTTAAATTCAAAAGGTGCTGTATCTGAAGTTTTTGACAGAGTAATTGAAGTTAGTGATAAGAAAGAAGAAATAAAAAATTCACTTGAAATATTATCGCCTGGTGATGCTCTAATTATATGTCAGCCATACTTGCTGAAGAAAATTTTTACATTTATACCCTTCCTCTTAAAGAAAAAAATTAGGATTATTCTTGCAATAAGAAACAGCATGGATCAATTCAATGAGAAGATAATAAGAAAGATTGCTGCTTCGGTATTTTTGGTACTTTTGGCACCATTTTTATACAGAATTATTGTTAATTCTCATGAGCTTACAAAAGAATTTCCATTTAGTCTTACACCAAATTGTGTGCCTGTTATAAATCCAAGATTCGACGTCTTAGAAAATAGATTTACTAAAGAAGAATTTAATGAGCCTCCAAAAAAAATAATTTTTGTAGGCAGATGGGCTAAACAAAAAGGCATAGAGTTTTTAGATGAAATTGATGCAATTTGCCGTGAAAATGGCTTTACATTTGAAGCGTATTGCAATGAATCAAATAAGCCTTATCAAAATAAATACATCCAAGACATAATTTCCTTTTACTCGTCAAATAATGTTGCTTTAATTTTTTGCAGTTTATTTGAGGGCTACCCAAACATTTTAGTTGAGGCAAGAGCAATGGGCGTTCCAATACTCTATAGTCATTGTAAATCTGGTACTCGCGAGATTTTATCTGGATATAAAGCTGGGATAGAGTTTAATAAGAATCGTTTGCAAACGCTGCACCAAGCACTCAATACTCTTAAAGAAACTAATGGTCAGCCAATCGACAATGAATTCATAAAAAAACACCTACTGCAGAACAGCAAATTAATAGAGGCTTTAGGCTAAACACAATGAAACTAGGCAGATTACTTTTTTTTTGTAATACACGAATTCCAAGCGAGAAAGCAAATGCAAAACAAATTGCAAATATGTGTGAAAATTTCCCCAAACACACAGAATTTATTTTCATCACCCCATCAAGATATCAGTCTAATGAGAATCTTAAAGAGACAAGTTATAAGGAGTTTTATGGATTCCAAAAACCACTACATAAAGAAATACAATTTTTTGATGAATTGCACCCATTCGTTAGAAAACTAAAGTTATCAAGATTTATCCTAATATTGAGATCAATCTACAATGCTATTTGGCTTAATTTATTCAAAGCAAAAGACGATATTATTTACACGCGTGAGATATTAGTTGCTTTGATGTTATTTAAAATGGGTGCAAAGGTTGTCTATGAGGCACACCGAATTGATGGGCAAATATCTGGACAAGCATTCTCAAAAATAAAAAAAATATTTGGTGCAGAGGTTTTTAATTTACCAGTTATATCAATTGGCGCTAATTTACAAAAAAAATATATTTCTCTAGGCTTTAAAAAGGTTGAAGTAGCACATAATGCTGCATCAATTCAGAAAAGCTCAAGCTATGACCACCAATCAAATTTTGATGCACTCTATACAGGACATTTATATAAAGAAAAAGGATTTGATTTGGTTCTCGAAGCTGCTAGGGATCTACCACATATTAAGTTTGCTGTGGTTGGCGGGCTTAAAGAAGATATCAATTTTTATAAAAAAATTGCCCAAACAAAAAATGTACATAATTTGCATTTTTTTGGTTATGTTAATCCAAATAAAGTCATGGATTTTCAAGTCTCAGCTAAATGCCTATTATTGCCTCAAAAAGATGAAACAGCTGAAAGCCCACTGAAATTATTTGAGTATATGGCATCGAAAGTGCCAATTGTTGCTAGCGGAACTCAACCAATAAGAGAAATTCTAAATCATGAAAATAGTTATTTATTTGAGCCAAAAGATTTAGAAAGCTTTAAAGCACAGATTGTAAAATGTCTTAAAGAAGAAGCGGAATCACAGAAAATTGCAAATAATGCTTACTTGGAGTTTAAGGAAAAGTATACCTGGGAGAGAAGAGCCAAAAAAGTAATTGATCTTATTAGGGAGAAATTTTGACAAAAAAAATATGTTTGCTGTTCCCTAATTATAAAAGAGGAGGGGCAGAGACGGCATTTGATTCTTACATTGAGGCGTTAAGCAAGAAATATAATGTTTACGTAATTTCTAATAAAAATTTTACACCAAAAATAAAGGTAGATTCTTACATAGTTACTTCTAAGAATTATTTTTCACACACTAGTAAAATAATAAAATATATTCAATCAATATCGCCAGATATCGTCATCACATTTAAATCGCATGTGTTGCTGATTCCTTTGCTGAAATACATAAAGCTATTTAAATCAATAAAATTCAAAATAGTTATGAGAGAGTCAAATAATGTTATTGGCTATATGCATAAAGAAATTCATAATATTTTTCACAAACTTTTCTTTTGGTTTTTCCTTAAAAAAATTCCATCCAGCTTGGCAGATTTAGTAATTTGTAATTCCTATGAGAGTTCCCAAGATTTTCAAAAATTTACAAGGAAAGCAAATGTTATGACAGTCTATAATCCTCTTTATACTGATAGTGCAATACAAGAAAACTCTTTTTTTGATAGAAAGTACGAGCTTGGTTTTTTTGGGAGATTTGCAGAACAAAAAAACCCCTTGGACTTTCTTACAATTGTTTTACAGTCAAAAAATAAATTACAGAATAAATCAATAATGATTGGTTCAGGCCCTGATGAAGATAAGATCAAAAAGTTTATCATTGATAATCAGATGTCAAAATTAATAGACATCGTGCCATTCCAAGAAAGTATTAGTGATTATCTTCGATCCTGCAAAGTTGTTATTTTAACTTCTAGTTATGAAGGTATGCCCAACATACTCATTGAAGCAATTGAAAATAATTGCAATATAATTTCCTATAACTGTAAATCAGGACCAAGCGAGTTATCTGAAATGTCAGATGGTAGATTTTTTAAATTAATTGATGCTAATAATGTTGAACAATGTGTAAAAAATATCCCTTTTCTCTTGAATCATGTACCAAGTCAAAAAGAAATGCGGCAGAATATTCTCTATAACTTTTCTGAAAAAAATTTCTTGGATAAATTTGAGATAATTGTTAAATAAAATAAGGATTTAAAAAAATTGATTAACTTATTATTTGTAAGCCCACATTTAAAAAAAATTGGTGAAACTTACGTTTTGCCAAGACTATGTGAATATGCAAATTCTAAGGGCGACAAATTTGCATTGTTTAACGTAGCAGGCGAATGGGACCATCTTAGAAAGAGTGATGAATATCTTATAATTGAAAATAAATACCGATGGTTTGTTAACTTTGCTCCAGATTTGGAAAGATTAAATCCTTGGTTAAATTATAGGGTGTGGTTATTTTTTGTCTCAATTTCAATTTTTTTTGGTCTTTTAAATGCTATTAAGATTTATGACATAAAACTTACAGTTGCTAGAATGGCAACTAGTGCAGTTGGCTTATGTTCAAAATTTACAAAGAGAACAAAATTTATTGCAAGTATGGCAGGAGTGCCTCACCAATCTCTTTTAAGAAGCATCACTTGGCCTTTTTTGTATCACAACTTTTACAGAGTAGTCATGCCATGTAAGTCTATGGAAGATAATATCATTGGATTTACAAAAAAACCTAAAACTCAAATTCTTACCTGTGCAAATGCAGTTATACCCGAAAGTTTTAACCCAGTAGACTTTGCACCAGATGATGAACAAATATGCAACCTTGTGTTTGTAGGGAGACTTACAAGACAAAAAGGTGTGGATACGTTAATTAAAGCAATGTCTAATTTAGATGACAGTTTTATGCTTGATATTTATGGGGATGGAGAAGATGAGGCTGCATTAAAACAATTAACTAGTGAACTTAATATCGATGCAAAGGTTAAATTTCATGGCCGCAAAGATGATCCTTGGCAGTATATAAAAAAATATAATATTTATGTTATGCCCTCACGCTGGGAGGGTCCTGGCCATACCATTATTGAAGCATTATCTTATGGAATCCCATCAATAGTAAGCAATTGCCCTTATGGGCCTGAAGAGACTGTTGGTTTTGGAGAATTTGCTGAGGTATTTGATGTTGATGATACTAAAGGATTGGCTCAAAAAATAAAAACTATTTGGCAAAGTTATGACCTTAACCTAAGAAAGGCAAAAGCTGGCCAGCTTAAGACAAAAAACTATAAACCATCATCAGTTCACAATTTTTGGAAAAGTTTAGCAAGCAATGATTCTCCTTTATTCTAATACTCCAAACCCAATTGTCTTCGAGAGGTTTAAGGCTATCAGTAATGGGATAACAAACAAAACAAAGCTCTATTACATTTCTAGGAAAGCATCCAAGATTAAAATGCCTTTTCTTGAAGATGAAAATATAGAAAAATTATTCACTACAAATGAAACAAGAAATACTATTGCTCCTAAACTCTTCTACATACTCAAGACTGCCATATTTTTCAGAAGCAACATTCCTAAAGAAATATATTGCTTTTATCCTGATATGCTCCTTGCAGCAATTATCATTAAAATTTTTAGACCTAGTACGCAAATATTCTATGAAATACAAGATTTAAATAATGTAAATTTATTTTTTAGAGCATTTCATTCATTTTTGATGCTTTTTGTTAAAAAAATATTTATTACCGCTCCACTGTTCATTAATGAGTATATGTTTTTCACAAAAAAACTAGAAAGTAAAACTGTATTTATTGGCAATGCTCCATATAGAAAAATATGGGAAAAGCATCTTGGAGAAAAAATAAAGAATAAGATTTTAACAGTGGGTTTTATTGGCATGTTGAGAGACAAGCAGCATCTAGATGATATTGAAATGATTCTTGAAAGAACGCCTTTTGAGGTTTTGCAAGCAGGGGCATGCACTTATCCTGATAAGCTAAACTTATTAAAACAAAAATACCCTAAAAAGCTAAAAGTATTTGGAGCCTATAATCCTATTGATTTGTATAAAAATCTATACCCAAAAATAGATATTATTTGGAGCAGTTATCCAAATAATAGGAACTATAATCTCCATATATCTAGAAGGTTTACTGAGGCACTTGCCCTTAACAGAGCTGTAGTAGTTGCAAAACATGCTAAAGGCATGAATCTTGCTGCTATGCAAAAAAAGTATGACTATATTTTGTCACCTGATGTCATTTTGAATCTTTCAAAAAATGAGATTAGCAATTTAATGAGACTTGAATATAAGTGGCAGGAAGGAGAGTTTTGTTTTGATAAAAAATACGATCTTTTCATAAAGGAACTATCATCATAATATGAAAAAAGTTTATATTTTTTCGCAAGTGTTTCCACCAGATACTGCTTCTGTGTCTCAGCACTTAGGTGACTTTGTTGAAGAGTTGAAAAAAACAAAATGCAAGATAACAGTTTTCACTGCAAACAGAGATTATGAAAAGCCTGACAAGAAGTATAAGTCTTATGTGAATGATAATATTTCTGTAATAAGGATTGCTCAAATACCATACAGCAAGAAAAAAAAGCTTTCTAGGGCCTTATCATTCATTTATTTTAATATTTCACTATTTTTTGCAGCTTTAAAAAATGTAGAAAAGAATTCCGTTTTGATTTCATTGACCACACCTCCGTTGCTTTCTGTCATGGTTAGCATAATTGCAAGATTAAAGCGGTCTACACAAATCAACTGGATAATGGATCTGCAGCCAGAACTATCAATTGCAACAAACACATTGAAGCAAGGCCTGATGACAGATATTTTGCTCAATATGTCACTTACATCATACAGAAAATCAGATATGAATATTCTTCTAGATAGGTATATGAAAGAGTATTTAGAGTCTGAAAAAATTAACCCCAGTAAAATTAAAGTATGCCCTGTATGGAGCCCAATTGGTGAGGAATTTAACTCTCCTAGATTAGACAATCCTTTTAGGAGGGAGCATGGTTTTAAAGAAAAGTTTGTAGTGATGTATTCAGGAAATCATGCAGTTGTACATCCTCTTGATACTGCTCTGCAAGCAGCATTTGCGCTAAGAAATGATGATAGATTCTTATTTGTTTTTATAGGAGGTGGAGTTAGAGTACAAGATGTAAGCGATTTTAAAGATATTCATAGACTTAAAAATATTATTCAACTTCCTTATCAGCCTAGAGAGAAAATAAAATATTCTTTGACATCTGCTGACGCGCATTTAGTTATTTTAGGAGAGTCCTTAGTTGGTTTTACCCATCCAAATAAAGTTTATGGGGCATTAAATGTAGGCAAACCAATTGTATATATAGGTCCAAAAGAGTCTCATATTACAGATTTAATCAAACCAATTGAAGGGAATATAGCTGTAATGCATGGTGAAAGTGATAAATTGGTGAAAGGCCTTAAAGTTCTTATTGCTAAATCAGAAGATCATCAAAAACAGATTTCCTCAAAACATAAATTGCTAGCCAAATCCTTTTCTAAAGATATTTTGGCGAGTAAGTTAGTCAGTGCAGTTAAAACCTTTCTTTAAAGCGTTCTTTTTTTAAACACTTTGCTTTTTTAAAAGCGCAATATGGTAGAATTTCGTCTATGAAAAAAATATTAGTGCTAGGTGCCGGCGGATTCATTGGATCACATATGGTTAAAAGATTAAAAGCTGATGGTCATTGGGTTAGAGGTGTGGATATAAAATATCCTGAGTATGGAAATTCATATGCTGATGATTTTATAAGAGGAGATTTAAGAGATAGAACTCTTGTTGACAAGGTAATTAAATTCAATGGCAAAAATACGAATGTATTTGATATTGGTATTCCAGGAAAAATAGAGACATTTGATGAGATTTATCAGTTTGCTGCTGACATGGGTGGCGCAGGTTTTGTTTTTACCGGAGATAACGATGCAGAAATTATGCAGAACTCATGCATGATCAATCTTAATCTTCTTGAAAGTGTGAGAGAGCTGAATCTAGCCCTACAAGAAAATAATACTAAAATATTTTACTCAAGCTCAGCATGCATGTACCCAGAAGAAAATCAGCTTGATCCAGACAACCCTGACTGCAGAGAAAGTTCTGCTTATCCTGCAAATCCTGATTCAGAGTATGGTTGGGAAAAGCTGTTTAGTGAGAGGCTTTTTTTAGCATATTCTAGGAACTTTGAAATACCAGTTAGAATAGCACGCTACCATAATATTTATGGACCTGAAGGAACTTATGATGGTGGTCGGGAAAAAGCTCCAGCAGCACTTTGCAGAAAAGTTATTGATTCAATTGCTGATAGCAGCAATGAGATTGAAGTTTGGGGTGATGGACATCAAACAAGATCTTTTCTTTACATTGATGATTGTATTGAAGCTACAATAAGGTTAGTGAATTCTGATTTTTCTGATCCAATTAATATAGGATCTGAAGAGATGGTTACCATCAAAAAGCTTGCAGAAACAGCTATTGAAATATCAGGAAAACCAGTTAGCATAAGGCATAAACTTGATGCTCCGGTGGGAGTTATGGGCCGCAATTCTAATAATGATCTTATAAGGCAAGTATTAAAATGGGATTACTCAATTTCTCTTAAAGATGGACTAACCAACACTTTTAACTGGATCAAAAAGCAAAAACAAGAGAGCTAAATATGCTTAAGGAATCAAGGCTTAATATGGAACTAAGTTTCTCAGGTATTATTGCTAAAATTTTTGAAAATATTATTGGGTTTATTTGCATATTCTTAGCTTGCATTTTTATTTCTGTATTTTATTCAGCTAAATCTGACAATATTTTTGAAGTTAAAAGTCTTCTACAACTGGATAAAAAATCTAATAACTTATTATCGCCAAGCTCTGGTGGTGTTATTTTTGATTTTGGGAATAACAACCTTAATGAACAAAGCCATCTGTACTTATCAAGAACAAATTTATTGGAACTTGTTGTTGCTATGAAATTAAACTATGAAATAGATGGCGAAAATTATGATTTTAGTCAACCAGAATTTTTTGAAGATGTAATCATCATATCTGACAATGCCGCTGACTTTAACCTAAATTTGAGTGAGGATAATTTCACTATAATCGACAGTGTAGGCCAAAAAAAATCTTTTGAATATAACGTTCCCAATCTATTTGGTGGGGATGAAATTACAATTTATAGAGAATCAGGTAAAAATTATATAAACCAAAATCTTTCGGTTGTTTATAGTTTGCCACAGAACATAATCAAATCATTGAAATCTAATTTTTTTGTCACTTCTGTTGGAGGCAATATTACTTCAAGAGACAGTCTGTTTGAAATTGTATTCATTACCAAAAATAGAAAACTTGGAAGAAAAGTTCTCGATAACATGAACATGATATATATAGAAAATTCTGTGAAAAAAAACTCCACTGAGGCATTAAGTTCTGTCAAATTTATTGAGAATCAAATTGAGGAAATTAGAGGAAATCTAAGGTTAGATACTGAAAAGTTAAACGATTTTAGAACTTCAAATTTGCTTGTTAGAGAGTCAGAAGAAAGCAAAGCATATTTTTCAGCACTAACAAGGCTCGATACGTCAATCACGGACTTAACTCTAAAGAGGGTAGAGTTGTTAAATACATATGAGCCTGAGAGTCAAATTGTTGCTAATATTGAGAGTCAGCTTAGTGTCTTGCAAAATGAAAAGAATGAACTGCTGTCAGATGTATCTAAGCTTCCTGCAAAAGAAAGACAGTTAATAGAACTCACACGTAATGTAAATCTTAATCAAACAATTCTTGAAGCGCTTCAAACAAGAAAGCTTGAATTTTCAATTATTGAGGCTAGCACCTTATCTGATGTCAATGTAATTGACTCTGCGTATAACTTTCGACAGGTGGCACCTTCACATATTATAAATCTTGCAATGGGATTTCTGATTGGCCTCCTTTTGGGTATGGCTTATGTTTATTGGAGAGTATTGATTGAGGCTAAGCTTACTTCTCCACAAAGGGTAACTGATGTTGTTGAGGAATTAAAATCATTAGGTCTAGTGCCAAATATAAAAAAGGGTGAAAAAATTAGTGATATTGAAGCCGGAGAAAGAGAGCTCATTAATTCTATGCTTTCAGCTTTTTATATCGAACAAAAAGGCATATCTGGAAATGTAATATTAGTTACAGGGTGCTTGAGTGGCATTGGTAAATCATTTATTTCAAAAGTTTTAGCTGAAATTTTAGCAACCGATGGAAAAAAAGTTGCATTAATTGATACAGACTATAGACGCGGTAAATTATATAAAGATTATGGCTTTAGTAGATCTTCACATATCTCACTCAACGATGAGATAGACCTCACTAATAGCAAAACTGAAATTGAAAACTTGTATTTGGTTACTGGTTTTAAAGAAATTAATCAATCAACGTTTACACTTTATGATAGTGCTATCTTTAGGGGCTTCATAGAAAGAGCTAAGCAAAATTTTGATTATGTCATCATTGATACGGCTCCTTCATTAATGGTTTCTGATTCATTGATGATCACTCAATACTCTGACATGATCGTACATATTGTCAGACACAACCAAACACGTGAAAGGGAATTATTAGATTCATTTAACTTAATAAGTGCTATTGGAAAATTTAATCACTTTTTCATTTACAATGACTTTAAAAGGTCTGCAGGCTCTTATTTATATAATTATTACTCACACTATCAAAGCAGATATTATGGAAACTATTACTATGGAGAAAATAATGCTGAACCAAAATAATTTTTTTCTTACAACATTTCTATTGTTTTTAACATCTTGTGCTTTATCCCCAGGCATGTCAGAACCAAAAAAAACTGAAAAATATGATTTTGAAGTAATAGAGTTGAACTCAGACATTGATATGCCTAAATTGAATTCAGGGATATATACAATCTCACCAGGGGATAAATTATCTATTGTTGTTTTTGGAGTGCCTGAGCTATTTCCGCAAGTTCCAAATTATGAAAATCCATACACTTCAAAAATTGTTGATGACAAGGGAGAGATATTTTTTCCTTTTGCAGGAACTTTAACTGTTGAAGGCAAAAGCATATCAGATGTTCGCAATATAATTACAGAATCACTCTCAAAAGTTTTTAAGAACCCACAAGTGGATGTATCAATTACCCAATTCAATGAGAAGAGAAATATTTATGTTTTGGGTGAAGTGAGTAAATCAAATGTAATAAAATTAGGACTTGTGCCTATAACGCTATCTGACGCAATTTCTTTGTCAGGCGGAATATCTAATAATAGTTCACGTGGAAGTAGAGTATTTGTGATTAGATCAGGAAGCAGGTTAGGCAATGGGGTTGTTTATAAAGCCAATATGAATAATGCCAGTGCATTTATAGTGTCATCACAATTTTATCTCGAGCCTGGCGATGTTGTCTTTGTTGGAGCAGCTGATATAACAAAATGGAATCGTTTTATTACTCAGTTATTTCCTTTCGCTTCATTTCTCAACCAAGTTGATAATATAGAAAATTAAATCTTGTGATTATTTTTGTTTGCAAAGCTAATTACTGCAGAAGTCCTGTTGCAGAGAGGCTCTTAAAACATTTAAGACCAGATTTAAATGTCATATCCAGAGGAATAATCAACTTTACTCGCATGTCAATGGATCCTAGATCGATGAAATATTTGGAGTTAAAAAATATAAATTCTACTCAGCACCAACCAACAAAAATAGATATGCAAACTATTGAGAATGCGAGCCTTTTAATTATTTTTGATTATGAAATATTTGAATATTTTCGATCTAATTATAAAAAATACACCAATAAACTTAAGTTGATAAATTATGTAGACAAATCTATTAAAATTCCAGATCCATACATATTGAAAGACGACAAAGAATACCTTGAAACTATGGAAAACATAAATATTTTGGTCAATTCATGGGCTAAACAGAAAGATTTAGACAAATAAATAATAATGTTTATTTGGGATTTTTGCTAAATAAAAATATAATTCATACACATGAAAAATGAACCTAAGTCACATGAAGAAATCTTTGACTGGGTTGATGCTCTTGAAAATCTTATCCTTTTCAATGGAAAAGAAGATGCCTCAAAATTAATTCAAGAATTTACAAAATATGCTCAGAATAAAGGCCTTTTAGAATCATATCCTGTAGACCTGCCTTTCGAAAATTCTATTTCTCAATATGAAGAGCTTGATTATCCAGGTGATTGGAATATTGAGGAAAAAATCAGGCATTTTATTAGATGGAACGCGTTAATTACAGTTCTAAAAGCAAATCAAGAACTTGATCTTGGTGGACATATCTCTACTTATTCATCTGCATCAACTTTATATGAAGTTGGTTTTAATCATTTTTTTAGAGGTGGTAATTTATCAGATATGGTTTATTTTCAAGGCCACTCATCCCCAGGGATATATGCAAGATCCTTTTTAGAAGGATCAATTTCAGAAGAAGAGTTAGATAACTTTAGGCAAGAGATCGATGGCAAAGGACTTTCATCTTATCCTCACCCATGGTTAATGCCAGAATATTGGCAATTTCCCACCGTCTCAATGGGTTTAGGCCCAATAATGTCTATATATCAGGCTCACATAATGAAATACCTTGAGCAAAGAGGCTTATTAAAAAATGAAGCTAAAAGAAAAATATGGATGTTTTGTGGTGATGGTGAAATGGATGAGCCAGAATCTTTGGGTGCAATCTCTTTAGCAGCAAGAGAAAAGTTGGATAATCTTATATTTGTAATAAATTGCAATCTACAAAGACTTGATGGGCCGGTAAGAGGAAACTCAAGAATTATAACTGAGTTAGGTGCAATTTTTAAAGCAGCTGGATGGAATGTAGTAAATGCTATATGGGGCAGAAAATGGGATGAGCTATTAGCTAAAGACTCAACAGGAGCTCTTAGATGGGTAATGAACAACACTGTTGATGGAGAATATCAGAATTTTAAAGCTAAAGGCGGAGCATATACTAGGAAGCATTTTTTTGGGAAGCACCCCGAAGCTTTAAAACTAGTTGAGGATATGACAGATGATGAAATAGAAAACCTAAATAGAGGAGGCCATAATCCATTAAAAGTTTTCAATGCTTATAAATCTGCTTATGAATGCGATGAAAAGCCTACCGTAATACTTGCATTCACTGTTAAAGGTTATGGAATTGGATCGCGTCAAGCAGACAATACTACTCATCAAGTAAAAAAACTAACTGATGAAAATCTTAATGATTTCATTAAAAAATTCAATTTGCCTATTGACTCAAAACAGTTAAAAAAATTGGATTATCTTAAATTTAGTAAGAAAAGTAGTGAATACAAATATTTAGTAAACCAAAGAAAGAAACTGGGAGGCTTTTTACCAAGACGAGAGGTAATAGAAGCTAATTTAAAGGTAAGTAGCAATTCTTATTTTGATGAATTTAAAACTCAATCTAAAAGGGAGATGTCAACTACGATGGTTTTCGTAAGACTCATCACTTCGTTGTTAAGAGATAAAAAAATTGGAAAAAATATTGTGCCGATTGTGCCTGATGAAGCAAGAACTTTTGGAATGGACGGTCTTTTTAGACAGTTCGGAATTTATAGTAGAGAGGGTCAAAAATATCAGCCAGAAGATGCCGACAAGGTGATGTGGTATAGAGAGTCTGAAGATGGAGTCATGTTAGAAGAGGGCATAAATGAGGCGGGTGCATTTTCAGCATGGATTGCATTAGCGACGTCTTATGCAAATAACTCTCTTCCAATGGTTCCATTTTATATTTACTACTCAATGTTTGGTTTTCAAAGGATCCACGATTTAGCGTGGGCTGCTGGTGATGCAAGAGCTAGAGGGTTCTTGTTGGGGGCAACATCCGGAAGGACAACACTTAATGGTGAAGGTCTGCAACACCAAGATGGACATAGTCACCTATTAGCTCAAACAATTCCCAACTGTAAATCTTATGATCCATGTTTTGATTACGAGCTAGCGACAATTATTAAGAATGGTATCGAAGATATGTACGTAAAAAATAATGACAACTATTATTATTTAACTTTAATGAATGAAAATTACACCCATCCTGAAAGGCCAAAAAATTTAAAGGATAGTGAAATAATGCAGGGAGCATATTTATTTAAGCAAGAAAAAAAATCTGATGTGAGAATACTTGCATCTGGACTAACGTTGCGTTTCGCTTTAGATGCCTCAAAAAAATTACTGGATTTTGGTATTAAAGCTAATGTTTGGAGTATTACAAGTTTTAATGAACTGGCCAGAGGTGGGATAATTTCTGATCAAGAGAAAATGAATGAAAAACATTCTAAATCATATGTTGAAAGTTGCTTTGGAACTGAAATGCCAACAGTTGCAGTCTCTGAGTATCAGAAATTATATGCTGAGCAAATAAGAAAATGGGTAAATGGTAATTATATTTGCCTAGGTACTGATGGTTTTGGTAGAAGTGATACCAGAGAAAAATTAAGAGAATTTTTTGAAATTGACTCTAATCATATAGCTTATAATGCCTTATTGGCATGCGGTCTAAATAAAGAAGCGAAAAAATTTAAGACTAAATATAAGTTAAAACTAAATAAGAAAAATCCTTATATCAGATGAAAGAAATTGAGCTAAAAATCCCTAATTTAGGAGAAGCAGAAGATACAGAGATTATTGAAATCTCTGTTAAAAAAGGCGACAAACTAAGTAAAAATGATCCAATCATTGTCT
>MDTB01159959.1_pt1 | contig 26077 bp, 23 predicted proteins | sample 811161 | NCBI WGS metagenome assembly MDTB01 (sample SAMN05326650, study PRJNA326480) | marine metagenome | isolation source: seawater | place: Mediterranean Sea | collected 2009 | reverse complement strand
TCACCTTGGGACCAACGCCCGCAAAATTGGCGACTCTGGATCAGTTCATAGAACTTGTGCAATGAGTAGCTGATCGCTGAACATCGAGTTAACAGTAGGAAAGATCTATGAGCGATAAACCCCAACCCCCAACACCGAAGCCAGCCGCCACAATTTTGCTGTTGCGGGACGGCGCACCCAACCTTGAGGTGTTTATGGTCGTGCGCCATCAGCAAATTGATTTCGCGTCTGGGGCACTGGTGTTCCCGGGCGGCAAAGCCGATCCACAAGATTTCGAGGACGCGTTGATTCCACACTTACGGGGCCACAGCGACGATGCGGATCAACGCGCCGCCCAGGTCAGCGCCATTCGTGAGGCATTCGAGGAGTGCGGCATTTTATTGGCACGAGCGACGGGTGCCGCTGACATAATCAGTGGCGAGCGCTTGGCCACGTTGCAGCAATTTCGCGAACCAATGAACAAAGGCGACATTAGCCTGTTGGACTTTTTGCAGCAGCAACAACTGCAACTGGCTTGCGATCAGTTAACCCATTTTGCGCATTGGATTACGCCTCCTATGATGCCCAAACGCTTCGACACCCATTTCTATTTGGCTGCCGCGCCGGCTGACCATGTAGCTCTACACGATGGCTACGAATCCGTGGATTCGGTGTGGATACAGCCGCAGGATGCAGTGGATCAGGCACACGCCGGCAAGCGCACCATTATTTTCCCCACCCTGCGTAATTTAGAAAAACTCGCGCAAGCGAAAACCGTCAGTGCCGCCATCAGCAACGCCGTCGCCTCCGCCGTTGTGCCGGTGCTGCCGTGGACCGAGAAACGCGAGGATGGCAACTACCTGTGCATTCCTACGGAGGCCGGATACGCTGTTAGCGAAGAAAAGATGCCGCAGCGCGACGCCTAAAGATTCGCCAGATCGGTAAACTAAAACCTCGGAGGAGTTCCATGACCAACCTTGACTCGCAGATGCTTTACGCCGTCGACAACAATGTTGCGACGATTACGTTTAATCGCCCGGAGCAACAAAACACCATCTCCGGCGCGATGCTAAAGCGTTTCAGCGAGCTGTTGTTACAAGCGGACGCAGACACCGATGTGCGCGCTATCGTTATAACCGGTAGCGGCAAATTCTTTTGCGCCGGTCTAGATCTGCGCGGCAGCGACATTACCGACAATCTAACCTCGGAACGAACCGTTTCCACTACCCTGGATCTAAAAAACACGCCACCCACGGTTCTGCACAACTTGGACACGCCAACTATCGCGGCCCTCAACGGCTCGGCTGCGGGCTATGGCATGGATCTGGCGCTGGGCTGCGATATCCGAGTTATGGCGGATAGCGCGAAACTAGCGGCAGCATTTACCGCCCGTGGCGTAGTGCCGGAGTCCGGGGGGACATGGATTCTGCCGCGCCTAATTGGATGGTCTCGCGCCAGCGAGATCATTTTCACTGGTAAAACTCTGAGCGCGACGGAGTGCGCAGAAATGGGGCTGGTGTCCCATGTTGTCAATAACAACGAGGTAGGCGAGCGAGCCGCCGCGATCGCTCGGGAAATCTGCAGCCGCGCGCCTTTGGCGGTACAAGCCTCTAAGCGCATGATGCGCATGGGTATGAACGAAACCTTTAACGACCACGTGCACCACGTGTTCTTACAACTGCTGCCGCTTTTCCAATCTCAAGACTTTGCCGAGGGTATGGCTTCGTTCATGGAGAAACGCGAAGCTGAGTTCAAGGGCCGCTAAGACATCTACCTATTACCAACTATTACCAATTACTACCTATTACCAATTAACTTTTTAGGAACACGCTATGACTGACGCTTACATCATCGACGCCGCTCGCACGCCACGCGGCATAGGCAAACTCGGCAAGGGATCTTTGTCGGAGCTGCATCCAAGCCGCCTGTTGGCGAAAGTGTTTGAGGGTATAGAACAGCGCAACGGCCTTAACACCGCCGAGATAGATGATGTTGTGGTTGGCTGCAGTTCCCAGGTTGGCAAACAGGGATCATGTGTTGGGCGGATGGCGGCTTTAGATGCCGGTTGGGATACCTCGGCGTCTGCGGTGACGCTGGATCGCTTCTGCGGTTCTGGCATAACCTCGGTAAATTTAGCCGCAGCAAATATTATGAGCGGTATGGATGATCTTTGCGTCGCCGGTGGCGTAGAAATGATGTCGTATACCGCGACGTTGCTGCCAGAAAACGGCAACCGCACGGTAGACGGCGGCAATCTTCACCTGCGCGATTTACACCCACAGCCCCACCAAGGTGTGTGCGCAGACATTATTGCTACGTTAGAGGGCTTTAGCCGTGAAGAGCTGGACGCACTGGCGGTAGAAAGCCAAAACCGTGCACAACACGCCATGGCCAATGGTCACTTTGATCGCAGCTTGATCGCGGTACACAACGATGATGGCAGCGTCGCGCTGGATCGCGAGGAGTTCCCTCGCCCCGGCACGACACTGGAAACACTTGCGAGCCTGCCCACAGTATTTTCAATGTTTATGGACGCGCCTATCGACGATGGTGGCGAAACCTTCGCGCAGTTGGTTGCCCGCCGCTATCCCGACTTGGCGATCAACCACGTGCATCACGCCGGCAATAGTTCCGGCGTGGTCGACGGCGCTGCTGCGTTAATTCTTAGCAATAAAGCCTATGCAGATAAGGTGGGGTGGAAACCGCGCGCGCGCATCAAAGCTATGGCTACCGTTGGCGGCGACCCTACGCTGATGCTTAATGAGCCGGTTCCTGCTGCGAAAAAAGCACTGGAGCGTGCCGGTATGACAACTGACGACATTGATCTTTTTGAAATTAACGAAGCATTTTCTGTGGTTGCTGCGAAGTTTATTCGCGACCTCGCATTGGATCCGACGAAGGTTAATGTCAATGGCGGCGCCATGGCCTTGGGCCATCCAATCGCTGCGACGGGCAGCATTCTCATTGGCACTGTGCTTGATGAACTAGAGCGACGAGACCTGAACACCGGGCTTGTGACCATGTGCACCGGGGGCGGTATGGCCCCGGCAATCATCATTGAACGGGTTTAAGCACACAGCTCGCCTGTTCGCCATCGCAGCCGCCGTAATGCTTGGCGGCTGCAACGATGGCAAACAAAACACCCTAGACGACGCACAAGCCTTTCTCGGACTTTGGTTTGAACAGGCGGTCGCAGCGGATTCTGCAATCAGTGCTCCAACCTGCCACGGCTATGGCGAGCTGATGTTCCCGTCCGCCAGCTGCGAGGACATGTATGGCCACGCGAGGCTGATCAATCCAGCCAGCCGCACGTTGGACCGAATCAATGCACTGGACTGTTTTGGTAGTGGTTCGCAACGGGTATGTGGTGACTTCGTGGAGATTTGGTACCGCGGCGCTGACGCCAGTGGCAGAGAGATAAAAGAAGGTGCGGTAGTAAAACGCGACGACGGTAAGTTTCGTCTGTATTGGTATCGGTCAGACTTACTGTTCACGACGTTAGAATTACGCGCGGAGCAGGCGGAGCGGATGGCCGAGACGCTCGAGCCGCAGCAGAGCACGCTGCAGAGCCTGTATAACCTAGTTGTGAGCGCGCACCCCGAACTTTACCAATACGCGCCATGTTTAGAAGATATTAGGGTGTCTAGCTCCACCATGATCGGCGCCCTGGTCAGACCAGAACACATCCAACCTAACGATATTCAACAGCGCGCAGCGAACTGTTCAATAGACATTTGTTTTGCTGCGGTTGGGCAAAAACTCACCACACTGTGTCCGAGGCAACATCATGAGTGAATCCGCAATGGCCGCTGAATTTCGCCGCGATCTGCGCGCATGGCTAGCCGAAAACTGCCCTGCAGGGGTCCGCGACGGCGCAGCACCGAGTGTCGAGACCACCCCATGGGGCAGTTCCAGCATAGAACTCGATCGGGACAGTCAAGTCTGGCTCGAGCGCATGGCAGAACGGGGCTTTACCGTGCCTACATGGCCAGTTGAATACGGCGGCGCAGGGTTAGAGCGCGACTTATACCCTGTTTTGATCGACGAACTAAAACGCATAAATGCCCGTGCGCCACTTACCGGACGCGGCGTCAATTACATTGGTCCGACGATCTTGGAGCTAGGAACCGATGAGCAAAAAGCTCGATGGCTACCTGGCATTGCCCGCGGCGAGGGGGGTTGGGCCATGGGCTACTCCGAACCGGGCGCCGGCTCAGATCTTGCCAGCTTGTGCTGTCGCGCAGAGCTAAACGGCGATCATTACATTATCAATGGGCGCAAGGTGTGGACCTCAGACGCGATGGACTGTGACTATATTTTTATTCTTGCGCGCACAGACGTTACTGCGCCAAAGCACAAAGGCATTAGCCTTATTCTCGTTGACATGCATCAACCCGGTGTTCAGGTGAGTCCAATTCGCCTGCTCAGCGGCGCTTCGCCGTTTAATGAGACTGTGTTCGTGGATGCCATCGCTGCAGCGACCGATGTTATTGGTGGGGTCAATAATGGTTGGACCGTCGGCAAGCGGCTGTTGCAGTTCGAACGCTCGACCCACGCCGGCATAAACACCTCGGGGTCCCAGGGGGGGCGCACCGAGGACAGCGAGTTACCCGCACGTCTTAAACCTTATCTGCATGATCAACCGGCGCTTCGCCGGGCACTGTGTGCGCAGCAGATGGCTGTTGCTGCCCAACGACTCACGCAACAACGCGTGATTGAAGAAACCGCTGCGAACGCACCGGGCTTTGCTTCTTCCGCTGTTAAATTGTCTAACGCGCTGATCACTCAAGCAGGCGATGAGCTACAGGTAGCCGCCTTGGGCACGCAAGGTGTTGGTTGGGATGGTGCGTTCACTGCTGATGAGTTGTCAGCCACACGCACGTGGCTAAAACAAAAATCATTGACGATCGCTGGCGGTACAATGGAAGTGCAAAAAAACATCATCGCCAAGCGGGTTTTGGGCTTACCAGACTGAACGACCAAACCGTTGCCAGCTTGGTATCGGCGCTACTTACGGTTGTAGACGCTCAATCAGCCAGTCGTCATTGTGCGTCTGTCTGGTGAAACGAAAACGATCATGTAATCGGCCTTCGCGCCCTTGCCAAAACTCGTAAGCCTGTGGGAACAAACAAAAACCACCCCATGCCTGCGGACGCGGCACAGATTCTGAATTTTGTTGCTCTAGCTCTGCGTAGCGTTGCTCCAGTTGGCGCCGAGATGCAATCGGCTGACTTTGTACAGAAGTGGCCGCAGCCCATCGGCTGGCTAACGGCCGGGAATGAAAATACGCTTCCGCCTCGGCATCACTCACGTGACTAACGGTGCCACGGATACGAACCTGACGCTCTAATTCTCGCCAATAAAATAGTAATTCTGCTTGCGGATTCGCCGCCAGTGCTTGGCCTTTTTCGCTGCGCTGATCGCTGAACCAAACAAAGCCACTAGCGTCATACTCTTTCAGCAAAACAATTCGTACTGAGGGTTGCGCGCTGGCGTCTACCGTGGCCAGCGCCATGGCTGTGGCGTCTTGTACCGCATTCGCAAGCGCGTGCTCGAACCAAATTTGAAATTGCTGCAGGGGCTGATCGGCCAGATCAGCGCGCCTGAGTTGGGTGTAACTGTACTCTCTGCGAATGTCGCGAGTCCGCTCCATGGTGCTTTTGTCCTTTGCTGCAAGCTAAGCGTAAGCCTTCGGCGATTTAGACACCAGCTAAGTTGCGACAACGCTTCGATAGGCCCAGACCTTCGAGAAATATACGCCGTACAAAAACAGCAAAAGCGATACGAACATGGCCGGAACTAAGGCGTTCAGCGTTCCGAAGGTTTCAATAATCCATCCGAGAATTATCGCTCCCAACGGTGCACTTCCCACCATGCCAACACTAAAAACCGACAGCACCCGACCCCGGTACTGGGCCTGCGCGGACTCTTGAACAATGGTGCGCGCTAACGTCGTGGTAACCCCCATGTTTAAGCCCCAGCCAATGGTCGCAACCACCAGCAACCATAGCTCCGGTTCGATCCACATCAGCAGCAATACCACAATACGAGTTAGCTGCATTATCAAGAATACTTTGCCAGGGAACTGCAGCGGCATGTATCTGAGCAACAACATATTAGATAGCGCCGCCGCTGCGAAAAACACTGCCATCAACCAGGCCAACATCCAGGCATCGCCGTCGTAGACCCGTTTCACAATATACGGAAACGCAGTAACAAAAGACCCAGCATTAAAGATGCTCGACACGAAGTTGATCAATAAGGCGTCAAAAATTACCGGGCTGCGATACGTCACCCGCAAGCCCTCGACGATGCCTTTGAGCGGCGAAACCGTCGGCCCTGTTGGCTGTTGGACCGGCATCGGCGCAATACGCAACATCATGATCCCGGCCAACAATAAGGTTAACGCTTGCATAATCAGCACCGGCGCTATACCCAAGCGATCAATCTGCCCTGCAAGACCTAGTCCAATGACCTGCACTAAGTAACCGATGGCAGTAGCCACCGTAACCCCTTGCTGTACCAAACTACCGCTAACACGGTTGAGAATTGCCTGCTGGCCCGGCATTGAGTAGGACTGGACCACACTCATGCCAAAACCCCACAACGTGACGGTAGCCACCCCAAGCCACTGCCATTGCTCCATAACCAATAAGAACAACGGCAATATTGGCGCTATGAAATAGATTTGCACCAACAGGCGACGCGCGTCGGTCCTATCAGCGCTGGCGCCGCCCATTAGCATCAGCACAATGCCCGGCAGACCGATCAGCGCTTGGATAACCCCGACTTGATCTGCGGGCAAGTTGAGAATGCCAATGAGGATCCAACTGAGCAGCAGTTGTTGCATGGCTAACGCCATGCCTGAAAAACCGGTCGAGCCAAGGTAGGCGCTAAAACCCGGTTCTCGCCAAACTGATTGGGTTGCTGTCAAAACTCGCCCTCTTCCCCTCTACGGCTGCAGAATCTACGCTAATCCATGCCGATGCAATGCTTGAACATTGCGTCTTGCCGCGGAGTCGAGCCGCTAAATGCGCGCCAACAATCCCGGCAGCTCGGCCAAGCTGGGCAAGAAAAACTGCGCCCCAGTAAAATCGTGATTGCGCGTAAAATGATTGTCGACAATCGCACAATCAATTGCCGCTGCCTGCGCGGCGCGCAACCCTCTCTCAGAGTCCTCTATCACCAACGCCTCGTCAGCTTTAGCAGCAAATCTTGCTAACGCCTTAAGATACGGCTCTGGGTGCGGTTTGGAACGCTCGTAGTCTTCTCGAAGCAACACGAACTGCATGAACCGCAGAATTCTGTCGTCGGCATGAATGAGCGCAAAGTCGCGCCGTTTGCAGGTCGTGACGATTGCCATTTGATAGTCCGCGGCCAACGCTTGAAGCACCTCAACCACGCCGTCTATGGCAATGTCCTCAGAGCGCAGATAACTTTGATAGTAGGCGTCTCGACGCACTTGGCCTGCTGCTATATGCGCAGGCTCGATTCCGGCCTGTAAAGCCAAATCCCAACTCGATTGGCCGTTGATCATGATGTTTTTGTACACCTCCGGTGACAACTCAATACCCAATTCCGCTAGGGCGCGCCGTGTTGCCGTGTAATACCAGTGCTCGGTATCCACCAGCACACCGTCATTGTCCCAAAGAATGTATTTGCGCCTGGATGTGCTCAATTGTCCGTGCTCTCAATCCACTTAACCGGTCATTGCACGACTGTAGGTGTTCGCATCAAAGTAGTCCCGCCACTCTTGAATCTTGCCGTCGCGGATTTCGAACACGCCCACGCAAGGCAGATCGACATCACCCAAGTTGCTTTTGGTTCGATCCAAGCGCTCGCAAAACACCAAATCCGCAGAGCAGCTAATTTGTACAATATCCCAAGTGGTTGCTGTCCAGGTTTTTGAGAACTCAGCAATAAACTGCTCGATGGCGTCACGACCACGCACCGGTTGGAATGGCATGTTGTGATAACAGCCGTCTGCGGCAAAGTAAGCGGCTAATTGTGCCGGCTTTAACTCGCTCCAGGCAGCAACGAATTCGCGAACCAACTTCTCATTCTCGTGCATTGCAACACTCCTCGTGGCGCGTTGCTCACAGCGCGCAAACTTTGGCCAGTCGCTCTACATCAAAACCTTGGTGCAACTGTGGGAAATACCGCGTGAAGGCCTCACGCTCCAATTTGCTGGCATAGACGTCTTGGAAAAAGTACCGCCCGTACTTTATGACGTAATTTAATACGAAGAATCGATACGCTTCGGGAAGAAACGCCAACTCCTCGCGTGTCAGCGGATACACCTCGTGGTAAGCGCTCAAAAATCGCGCAAAGCCGTCCTCGAAAAAAGTATCCAAATCGTAACTGAATACCGAACGATCCCCCGCCCGCGAGCAAACCCGGCTGAAAAAGTAGAAATCGAAAACCCGTGAACTCATGCGAAACCAGTCGTAGTCCCAACGCGAAAACAACCGCAAATCATCGGTGACCGAAAAGTTGCCAATGTTCCAATCAATGAACACCGGGATCGGTTGCCACGCGTGCGCGCCCAACGCCTCGGTATTTTGTTCGAACAAAGCCATCTGCTGTTCTATGTCTGCTATGTGGCCGCGATGATGAAACTGCCCTTCAGGTTGCTGTAGCCATGCTGACAAGTCTGCCATGTCGCGGCGCAGCGTCTTCGACCAGTCGGGCAAAATATTACTTAGGCTGGTGCAGGCCTTGTGAAATGCAGCGAGTTCGCGGCCCAGCGCCTCGATTTGGTCGGCCTGCAACTGCTTGGGTAGCATTTGGTCGACGCCAATCGGGTTGTAAAAAACGACCCAAACATCCACCAGCTCAGTTTGGTGACGATAGGTATAAAGTTGATTTTTCTTCAATAACGAACGCGACAAGAACTTGTCGAACGGCGCGGGCAGATTGTTCGCAAGGGCGTTGATCAGCGAGTGATCTTCGACGAAGTGATCATAGCGACCAAAATACGACAGTTTGGCCACCACCAAGCCGCCATTGTGTAAGCGCACACGAAATACGTGATTGGTGGACACTAGAACACTGATGTCCTCGACACTCTGAATGGCTCTGGTGGCATCGTAGTCTTGCCAAGCACGCGCAACAATCTCAAGAAAATCTATTTGCATGTTCACAATCCAAAACAAGCACCTTAAGCGGCATCTGGTGTACCAAATAGTGCGCGGCTATAGCAACCCATTAAACAAAGGGTCAGGCTAACGGTAACCCTACAAAGCGCTTGTTTTGCGATTTCGTTGCATAGATCTGTTGCCTCAATCGACAATCTTTAACAGTTCAACTTCAAATACCAATGTTGCTTGTGGTGGGATAACCCCGCCTGCACCACGCTCGCCGTAGGCTAGCTCGGGTGGAATAACCAAGCGCCACTTGGCGCCAACGCCCATCAACTGCAGCGCCTCTGTCCATCCCGCTATGACGCCGTTCACCGGAAACTCAGCAGGCACCCTGCGATCAACCGAGCTGTCGAACACAGTGCCATCGATGAGCGTGCCGTGATAGTGGGTAGATACGGTATCTGTTAGTTCTGGCTTTGGTCCCTTGCCGGTCACGATCACCTCGTATTGCAAGCCCGATGCCAGGGTGACTACGCCTGGGCGGCTGGCATTGTCTGTGCGAAAGACATTCCCCGGCTCGCTTTTAGTGACGGCTATCGCATCGCGCAGAGCGGTAAACACGGCTTCTTCGCGATCCGCCCCGACTTGAGACTCGAGACCGGCGATCGCGTCCGCGGATCCTAACGTATACGCATCTAGGTTAATCGCGTCGCCACTTTGCTCAAGCAATAGGCGCATCTGCTGATAGCCAATCAAATAACTGGCGCTGTCTAAATCTGAACTCTGATCCAGAGTTTTGGGGGCATCTTCTTGGGCTTGGCACCCGAAAGTAGACAAGGCGGATACTGCCAACAGCGTGCTAAAGAAACGTCTCGTGGTCATGTTATGTCCTTTGTTAAAGCCGATATTAGTGAAAACACTGTGTTTTCGCCTGATTGTGCGCAATCAAACCAAACGATCGTCAAAGCCTTGGTCAAAATTTGGCTTTGACATTTAATCGCTTGGGGTTATCTTTACACCAGAAGTATACAGCGCAACCGACCAACAATTTGGTTGCGACCGATTAACGTTATGCTTGAGTTGCTTAGCGACTATAACAGAGATGCATACGCAGTATTCACTGCCTTGAAGCATTATCACAAGGCCTTGCGTCCCAGCTTTTGCAATGCAAGCGCGCTACTACCAGGGGTTTTGACGCCCGTTGAGCTGAGCTTTATCCACTCGTCGTCATCTTGTTACTGGTTGAGCGCGGTTTTCTACAGGTAGAATCGCCAAATGATGAGCTCTATTAACCGTCGTGGACTACGCGCAGCAGCGACCAGCATTTTGATTGCTGCCGCCTTCGCTGTTGTAACCACCGTCAACGCTACAACCCAATCCGTCCCAGCCGACGCGGTTGCGAAAGCCCCACCGGCCACGCTGGTGCCCGCCGAGATCGCGCCACTGGCGCCGCTGTTGGAGCACCCACGCACCAGCAGCAATGTGGTTGAGCAGCTGCGGCGAAATCACTATGTCAGCAAGTCCATTGATGATGCTCTGTCCAGTGCCATGCTGGACAAGTACTTGAGTATTTTGGACGGCAACAAGTCCTATTTCTTGGCGAGCGACATCGCAGAATTTGAAGCGCTGCGCTACGAGCTCGATGACGCGCTGAAAGCCAGCGATTTGGCGCCAGCATTCCGTATCTTTAATCGCTATCAAGATCGTTTGCTGCAGCGTCTCGACTACTCGCTGAAATTACTGCAACAGGGATTGGAAACCTTTGACTTTGCAAAAGATGAGTCACTACAGATTGACCGCGAGCAAGCACAATGGCCCAAGGACGAAAACGAGTTGGATGACCTGTGGCGCCGACGCTTGAAGTCCCAGGTTCTGTCGCTGCGACTGAACGACAAATCGCCCGAGGATATTTTGGATACGTTGACCAAGCGGCTGCGTAACCAGCTCAAGATGCTAGAGCGCAATAAAAGCGAAGACGCTTTTCAGGTCTACATGAACGCATTCGCCAGCACCTTCGACCCACATACCCAATATTTCTCGCCGCGCACTTCGGAAAACTTCAACATTAATATGTCGCTGTCATTAGAGGGCATTGGCGCTGTGCTGAAAACTGAGGATGACGTGACGTCCATCGTACGCCTAGTGCCTGCAGGGCCGGCCGCGAAAACCGGCGCGGTACAGCCCACTGACAAAATTACCGCTGTCGGCCAAGGCGAAAACGGACCTATGGTGGATATCGTGGGATGGCGCTTGGATGACGTTGTAGAACTTATTCGCGGTCCCAAAGGCTCTACCGTACAACTGCAGGTCGTTGGTGCGAATGCAGATAAAGAGTCGAGCAAGCGAGTCACTATTGTGCGCAACACTATTAAACTCGAAGAGCAAGCCGCACAGGCAAAAATCATCGAGGTCAGCGCGCCACAAGCCCTAGGGTTGACCCCGGTCGGCGGCCAGCCGACCACCGCACCAATGCGCATTGGCGTCATTGAAATCCCAACCTTTTACATCGATTTTCGCGCCCAACAACAAGGCGATAAGAACTTTCGCAGCACCACCAGAGACGTACGCCGTTTGCTTAAGGAGTTACGCAACGAGGGCGTTGAGGGACTAATCGTTGATTTGCGCAGTAATGGCGGTGGATCCTTACAGGAGGCGGATTCACTGACTGGCTTGTTCGTAGGCCCTGGCCCTACAGTGCAGGTCAAAGCCGCGCGTCGACGCCCGAATGTCTACAGCAGCAGCGTCGATCAAGTCGCGTGGGATGGGCCAATGGCGGTAATGGTCAATCGACTGTCCGCGTCAGCGTCCGAAATTTTTGCGGGCGCGATCCAAGACTACGGTCGTGGCGTTGTTCTTGGCAGCCAAACGTTCGGCAAAGGCACGGTGCAAACTCTGATTCCACTGAACCGCGGCCAACTAAAGCTCACGGCAGCTAAGTTCTACCGCGTTTCTGGAGAGAGCACGCAACATCAAGGCGTTACGCCAGACATTACCTTCCCCACCCTCGTCGACGACGAGCAAATCGGCGAGAGCGCGCTCGACGACGCTATGCCTTGGGACATGATTAAGCCGGCTTCTTTTGAGCCATTGAGCCAGCTATCGTCGAGCATCCAAATTCTCCAGCAACGCCACCAACAGCGAGCCGCGAATGACCCGCATTTTGACTACTACCGGTCACTGCGAGCGCGCGGCGAAATGCAGGCGCAAAAGACTGCTGTGTCTTTGAACGAGGGCATTCGTCGTGCCGAGAAACTGGCCGACGACGCGTGGCGCCTGCAACTCGAAAATGAACTGCGCATCGCTACCAACAAGCCGCAAGCAAAAGATCTGGACGAGTTAGAGGATCTCATCGAGGCCGAGTCTTCAGAGTCCACCGCCGCTGCAGCGCTCGAATCCGCCGCACCAGAAACAGCAGTTGAGCCTACAGAGCAGCTAGAGACCATTGCTGTTGTAGAGGACGATCCGTTGTTGCAAGAGGCTGGCAACATTGTTGCCGACTTAGTGCGGTTGCAAGTACAAAATCATGGCAGATCGGACTTTGCCGACGGTGCCTATCCAGACCTGCCCACCGGCGTAGCTAAGGTTCCGGCGGGGACTTAAACCCACCCAAACATCGAGCGCGAGACGACCTGGCTAGAGGACTATTCCGGCAACGTAACTTCGGGAGAGCGTTCAGCAATAGCTCGCAGTAGCGCGGTCTCAAAGTCAGCGACTGGCACGGTGACTTGATCTTTGCGCCCGTAACGCCGCAACGTCACGGTATTCTCGGCCACCTCGCGCTCGCCTATAATCAGCAGGTTTGGGATCTTGCGCGTTGCCCCCTGACGTATCTTTTTCGGCAACGTATCATTGGAGGGCGCCAACTCCGCACGCACTAAATGTTGTCGCAAACTATCCACAATGCTTTGCGCGTATTCATCGAACTGTTCCGATACGGTGAGCAACTGCACTTGCAGTGGTGCTAACCAAGTAGGAAAAGCGCCGTTATAGTGCTCGATTAAAAACGCCACCATACGTTCATGGGTACTGAAAGGCGCACGGTGAATGCAAAACGGCGTATGGTCCTCGCCATCAGAACCCACATAAGTCAGTCCCATTCGACCCGGTACCGCGAAATCGAGTTGCACCGTCGACACCGACTCTTCGCGACCGGTAACCGTGGTGAATTGAATATCAATCTTCGGGCCGTAGAAAGCGCCCTCGCCAATGCCCTCTTGGAACTCGATGCCCATTTCATACAAGACTTCTTCCAGCACTTGCTCGGACTCGCGCCAGGCCTCGGGATTGTCCACGTACTTTTCTTTGCCCTTGGGGTCTTCTGGATCCCACTTAGACAGTCGTATGTGAAATTTGTCGAGCCCAAGAATGCTGTATGCCTGCTGATACATTTCGAGTATCGCTTTGAATTCACTCTTAACTTGTTCACGCGTGCAATAGATATGCGCATCGTTCATGCACATACCTCGAACCCGCAACAAACCGCTGACGGCGCCAGAGTCCTCAAATCGGTAGACTTGCCCGTATTCTGCTAAACGCAGCGGCAGGTCACGATAACTGCGTGGTTCTGCGTCATACACTTTGTGATGATGGGGGCAATTCATCGGCCGCAACCTATAGGCTTCTTTTACTCGCTCGGTGGTGCCGCCATCCTCGGCATCAGCGCTTTCCAACAGCTCCATTGGTGGGTACATGTCTTCTGCGTAGTAGGGCAAATGCCCTGTGGTGTGGTAGAGAGATTCCTTGGCCAAGTGCGGAGTAGCCACCCGCTGATAGCCAGCCTTGAACTCCAGCTCTTTGGCCAAGCGCTCTAGCTCATCGCGAATGACCGTGCCATTAGGCAGCCATAACGGCAATCCCTTACCAATATCGTTATCAATCGCATAAATACCAAGCTCGCGACCAAGGCGCTTATGATCTCGAGCTTGTGCTTCTTCGTAGGCCTTTACATGAGCATCTAGGGTTTCGGCATCCAGAAATGCCCACGCATAGATCCGCGTCATCATGACGTTATCGGAGTTCCCTCGCCAATAGGCACCTGCAACGCTACGCAACTTGAAAGCATCGCGGGGAATGTCTTTAGTGGTATGAACGTGTGGGCCCTCGCACATATCAACAAACGGCCCGTTTCGATAGAAGGTGAGCGTGCTTAGATTATTTTTGTTAATCAACTCCGAACCGTACTCTTGCTTGTATGGCTCGCCCATTTCGGCGATTCGCGCCAGCGCTTCCTCAGCCGTCAATTCCTCGCGGTCAAAGCGCTGCCCTTTTTTTAGGATCTTCTTCATGCGCCGTGTCAGATCTGGAAAGTCTTCGTCCGTAATGGGCTCAGAAAGAATAAAGTCGTAGTAAAAACCATCACGAATCGGCGGCCCAAAACCCAATGTGCTGCCCGGTCGCAGTTCTAGCACCGCTTGGGCTAGCACATGCGCTAGGCTGTGTCTGACTTTATATAACTCATCAAAGTCAGCTTGCTCGCCACTGTGCTCAAAAGTCGACATTATGATCCTTGCATTAAGTTCGTTCGGGCGGGCATACCAACGGTGTAGCGCCTGCCGGTGACGGCCAATAATAGAGGCGAGCGAATTGAAAGCAAAGCGGCGATGCGTCATCGTTGGCAACGGATAAGAGATTGACTATGCACGAACTGCCCGCGTTGCCGGATACCCACGCGCTGACAATGCTTGCGCTGACGGTTGCGGCATTGATTTTGTTCAGCATCGAACGCCTGCAGTTGGCCCTGACTTCGCTGGGACTGCTAACGTTGATTGCTCTGTTCTTTGCAGTGCTGCCTTATCCCGGCGTGGCCCCAATGATGTTCTTTGAGGGGTTCGCCCACGAAGCGTTAATTGCGGTGTGTGCACTGATGACACTCGGACAGGGGCTAGTAAGAACCGGCGCTTTAGAGCCTGTGGGGAGACTGCTCGGCGGTCTGTGGTCTAAGGTACCGACGTTGTCATTGCTGCTAACTCTCGCCGTTGGCGCGCTGTTGTCTGCCTTTGTCAACAACACACCTATTGTTGTGCTGCTGCTGCCAATATTAATTTCCGTTTGCCTACGCAGCAAAAAATCTGCGAGCAAGATTCTGCTGCCAATGGGCTTGGCGACACTGGTCGGAGGCATGGCGACCACCATCGGCACCTCTACTAATTTGTTAGTAGTAGGCATCGCCAAAGATCTGGGTGTTGTGACCTTTGGCATGTTCGACTTTGTAGTGCCTGCCGCTGCAGCAGGATTCATAGCCTTGCTGTATCTGTGGCTGGTTGCCCCAAGGCTGCTGCCCGAACGCGAAAACCAACTGCACGACAGCAGTCCGCGGCTATTTTCCGCGCGGCTGTTGCTGTCGGCATCCAGCGCTGCCAGCGGATTGACCGTCACCCAAGCCCGATCGTTGGCAGATAGTGATATCAATATCCGCGGAATCTTACGCGAAGACGCAACCCTTGCACCGCTCCCAGACGTCGGCTTGCGCAGCGGCGATCGGTTACTTTTGCTCGATACACCGTCGAACCTCCACGCCATCGCAACTGCGTTAGGCGGGGATCTATATAGCAACCGTGGCGACCAACCGGTGTCAGAGGACAATCCATTAAGCGCGGGCGAACAGCGGTTGGCAGAACTGGCAATCGTGCCTGGTTCCGATCTTGACGGCGCCAGCTTGGCTGAAAATCAATTTATGCAGCGCCATCGCCTGGTGACGTTGGCATTGCATCGCAACGGCAAAGCGCTGTGGCGTGCTAGTGAGAACCTGCAAAACCTCACGCTGCAGCCCGGCGATGTGTTGTTGGTGCAGGGCCACGATCGAGCCCTCATCACCATGAAACAATCCACCGACTTATTACTGCTCGACCACACCATCACACTGCCACGAACAGACAAGGCGCTAACTGCCCTCGCCATTACCATAGTATCGATTAGTTTGGCTGCCACCGGCCTATTGCCCATTGCCATCGCCGCTGTTGCTGGCACCGGTGCCATGCTAATGACTCGATGTTTAACCCTAGGTGCTGCGGTGCGCGCCATCAGTCCGGCTATTTACTTTGTGGTTGCCGCAAGCCTTGCCTTGGGCATGGCATTACAAGCAACTGGCGCCACCCAATATCTGACCGAGCTGTTCTTGTATGCAACCCAAGGCGCGAGCGCGGCAGTTGTGTTGTCGGCGCTGATGCTATTACTAGCGATACTGACTAATGTGATCTCGAATAATGCAGCTGCGGTAATCGGCACGCCTATCGCCATAGGTATCGCCCAACAACTGAATATGCCCGCTGAAGCGTTTATTCTTGCGGTACTGTTTGGCGCCAACTTGAGCTACGCAACACCTATGGCGTACAAGACCAATCTTTTGGTAATGAGTGCTGGCAACTACCGCTTCGCCGATTTCGTTAGGGTAGGCGTGCCTTTGACGCTATTAATGTGGGCGACGCTAAGTTGGCTGTTGGCGACGATATATATTTGGTAAACAAATGCAAAAAGACTCGAATCACCGCAAAGTACTGACCCAAGCGTTGGCTGTTTGCGTACTTCTGTTCACAATGGGGCCGGCTTACGGCACCACCCCGCGGCCTGCAAACATCCTGTTACTTGTCGCCGAAGACCTTAGCCCACGCATTGGCAGTTACAACGACCCTCACGCACGCACGCCGAATCTCGACGCTCTTGCCCAACGCAGCACGCGTTTCACCCACGCATTTACCACCGCCGGAGTTTGCGCGCCTAGTCGCGCAGCGCTGGTTAGCGGTCAGCATCAAATTAGCTTCGGCGCCCAACATATGCGCTCCTCAACCGCACCACTGGGCCGCTATTTGGCGCAACCGCCCAAAGATCTGCGCGCGTTGCCAGAACTGCTACGTCAGCTCGGTTACTACACATACACCGACAATAAGTTGGATTATCAGTTTAGCGGTATTCGTGCCGGCAGCGGCCCCTTTACCCTCTGGGATCACGAAGGCGGCGTCGCTGAGGATTGGCGTAAACGCCGCCCGAATCAACCGTTCTTCGGTCTGATCAACTTCATGCACACGCACGAAAGTGGCGTTATGCGGCCTACTGGCAAGCCCTTCAGTCGTAGCCACGCACAGAGCCAAGGTATGCGCAAAGCGCTGGGGCTGGCGGCTGCGCCAATGACTGACCCCGCACGTATAGCACTGCCTCCCTACTACCCAGACCTGCCCGAGGTGCGCGCCGACATCGCACGCCACTACGACAACATCCACGCTATGGACAAACGGGTCGGCGAAATACTCGAGGCACTAGAGGAAGACGGCTTGGCCGCGTCTACGGTAATTATTTGGACCACTGACCATGGTGATGGTTTACCCAGAGCAAAACGAGAGCTATTTGACTCGGGCATACATGTACCAATGCTGCTGCACAGACCCGGGCAAACCAGTGCTAGGGTAGAGTCGCGGCTGGTGAGCTTTGTTGACTTAGCACCCACTATATACGCACTTGCCGGCGCTACTCACAAACCAGACTATTGGCACGGTCAGAATCTGCTTGATTCTGACCAACCAAAGCGGCGCTATGTCTACGCCAGCCGAGATCGTATCGACGAGGTGAACGATCGCCAGCGTGCCGTACGCGACCAACGCTTCAAATACATCCGCAGCTACCGTCCAGACATACCCGGTGGCCACGCCCTCGACTACCGCGACAATCTCGATATGGTTCGCGCATGGCGTGCGGCTTACCAGAGCGGTACTTTAACTGCTGTACAAGCCGCCTGGTTTGAGCCACCAGGCAAAGACCAACTGTACGACCTCGATGCCGATCCACATGAGCTAAATAACTTGGCTCGTGACCCCGCGTACGCCGCCACCTTGGCAAGACTAAGCCAGCAGTTGGACGACTTTTTGCTGCGGGTCAATGACACCAGCAACCTTAGCGAAGCGCAGCTACGAGACACTTTTCTCGACAACAACGCCCTGCCGAAAACCCCTGCACCGACTGTGGAATGGCGCGACGGTCGTGCTCACCTTGCAAGCCCGATCGGCGCCAGCATTGGCTATCGCTTGCCTAGCGAGCAAAACTGGCAACTCTATGTGGAACCGCTGCAGGCCAACTCTTTCGAGGCCAAATCGGTACGCTATGGCTGGGCCGAAAGCACAGCGCTAAATTTCAGCGCGCCCAATATAAGTCCACTAGAAAACCCTTGAGCAACGACGCAACCCGACTACACTGACGCTATGAAAAAGCCGTCGAAAAACCACCCTTGGAAACTCGGCCTGTCGGGGCCAGTGTCGTATGCCAGCCGAAACTCAGGAAACTGGCGCGGCTTTTACCGGCAGCAAGAGGAGGCGAGCCCAGTAAAAACCTTAAGTCCTGCAGAAATCGAAGAACTCGGGCTGGAGTTGGTGATCCCAGTGGCGGAGATACTTGAGGCACGGCGTAAGTGTCAGCAATTGCATCCTGACCGCGGCGGTGATCCCGAGGAATTCCAATACTGGAAAGAAAAACTAGACCGTCTAAAGCGCAAAGTTCGTCGTTAGCATCTACCCTACTGCTCATCCCAATGGTACCGTTTGGGTTTTGGGGGAGAGAGTTAGTGTTCTACCGCGTATTTTTGCGATTTGCAGTGACACTGCTATTCGCCACACCGCTGTTGGGCCTTGCAAACCATCACAACGACCTCGAACAAGAGGTTAGTCACCATTATGCCGACAACAACGGCGTCAAGATCCACTACGCTAAAGTAGGCAAGGGCCCGCTAGTGGTTATGGTTCATGGTTTCCCCGACTATTGGTACAGCTGGCGACATCAGATGCAGGGGCTAAAGGAAAACTTTACCGTCGTCGCCATGGATCAGCGCGGCTACAACCGCAGCGATCAACCAACCGGCGTAGCAGCCTATCGCATGGAAAACCTGGTCAGCGACGTCATTGCGGTAATACGCGACACCGGAGCAGACCGAGCCACCGTGGTTGGCCACGACTGGGGCGGCGCAGTCGCTTGGCAAGTAGCCTTTAATGCCCCGCAATTGGTGAGGAATTTGGTGATTCTAAATCTGCCCCACCCGCGTGGCATGGCACGAGAATTGGCAAACAATCCAGCGCAGCAACGAAACAGCGCTTACGCACGTAAGTTTATTGCCGGCTCAGCAAGCGATCCGGACATTTTTTTTGGCGGGCCGATGACCGCACAATCACTTGCCGGCTGGGTTACTGACCAGAACGCAAAACCGTTGTACGAGGCGGCGTTCACGCGTTCAAGTTTCAGCGGCATGTTGAACTTTTATAAAGCCAATTACCCAACCCCCGAGCGAGCCGGCCCTGTTGCCAGTAGTGGACCTTTACCGCAATTACCAATGCCTTTGTTGATCTTCCACGGCTTGCAAGACACCGCCTTACATTCCGACGGTCTGAACAATACTTGGGATTGGGTAGACAACAACGTCACCGTGGTGACCACACCGAAGGCCAACCACTTTGTACAGCAGGACGCCGCTGAACTAGTAACGCGGACTATGCGTTGGTGGTTGTTGGACCGTCACTAACTCAAACAACAGCAGAGAAAATCCGTGAGCAATAAAGCACAATTCAGTGACGGCTATCGCTACTACGCCCTAACCGTTTTAGTTATCGGCTACGTTGTTAACTTCGTTGACCGACAAATCCTTGCCGTGCTGCTGGAACCGATTCGCCAGGATCTTCTTTTCAGCGACTTTCAACTCGGCTTACTCGGCGGCCTGGCCTTCGCAATCTTTTACGCTACTCTGGGTATTCCTATCGCCATGCTCGCAGACCGTAAAAGCCGAGTAAAAATACTCGCCGCTGCAATGGCTGTATGGAGCATCATGACCGCGCTATGCGGCATGGCCACTAACTTCTTTTGGTTACTGCTGGCACGTATTGGTGTAGGTGTCGGCGAAGCCGGCGCCAGCCCGCCAAGCCATTCCTTAATCTCTGACTACTTTCCCGTTTCTACTCGCGCGACAGCGTTATCAATCTACTCGTTGGGCATTCCAATCGGGTCTTGGATTGGCACCACGGTTGGCGGCTGGGGCGCGGACACTTTGGGCTGGCGTACGACTTTTTTCTTAGTAGGAATTCCCGGTCTGCTGGTCGCTGCGCTGGTGGTATTAACGTTACGCGAACCTCCTCGCGGCATGTCTGACTTACCCGCTGTAGCGGACCCTGAGCCAGCACAAGATGCAACTACAACCGCCGACGCCACTGCAGACGACACCGTCATCGACGCTCCAAACTGGCAAGAGGTTTTCGCCTATCTATGGGCGAAGCGATCCTTTCGGCATCTCTCCATTGGCGCTGGCTTGCACGCATTCGTCAGTTACGGTGCCACTAACTGGAACCCTTCGTTCTTGAACCGGATTCACGACATGTCTTATACAGACACCGGTTATTGGCTAGGTTTGGTCTATTTCGTCGGCGCAATCGGCACTTTCCTCGGGGGCTTCCTCGGCGATCAAATTTCCGACCGTACCGGCGAAAAGCGTTGGTATTTTTGGATACCCGCATTGTCGCTAATCGCCATGGTACCGCTGCAGCTGTGGGCCTACCTCGACAGTGACGCAATGACCGCCATCGCTGTGCTGTTCCCTATTTCAATCCTTTCAGGAATGTACTTGGGGCCATCGTTTGCGATGACTCAAGGTTTGGTCACGCTGCGCATGCGCGCTGTCGCGGCTGCAATCTTGCTGTTCGTACTGAATTTGATCGGCATGGGCTTGGGGCCTACCTTAGTCGGCGTGCTCAGTGATATGTTGATGCCGGCTACTGGTGAAGACTCAATTCGCTACGCGCTCTGCGCATCGGTCGCGTTAAACGCCTGGTCAGCGGTACACTTTTTCCTCGGCGCTCGCTATTTGCGCCAAGACTTAGCCGATTCAGATGCGCTAAATAAAAAACTAACCGCGCGCAGCAGCGCTGCTTAAATACTTGTGATGAGGGATAAATCATGAAACTAGGTCTCTTGGCGGGCAACATTGGCCCACGGGTACGGGTTAATTTAGAGGTAATCAAACACGCCGAAACGCTAGGTTTTGACTCAGTGTGGACCGCAGAGGCTTGGGGCGGAGATGCTGTGACACCCGCCACTTGGATGCTCGCCAACACCAACAAAATCAAGGTTGGCACGGCGATTATGCAGATGCCAGCGCGTACGCCGGCGATGACAGCGATGACCGCTATGAGCCTTGCAGAACTGTCCGGCGGCCGATTTATCGTTGGTTTGGGCGCTTCCGGACCCCAGGTGGTAGAGGGTTGGCATGGCGTGCCATACGGCAAGCCGGTGACACGGCTGAAAGAATACGTGCAAGTTATGCAGCAAATCTTTCGTCGCGAGGGGCCGCTGAGATTCGAGGGTGAGTTGTACCAATTACCCTACACCGGCCAAGGTGCTACTGGGCTAGGCAAACCGCTCAAAAGCATTTTGCATTGCGAAGAGGACATCCCGATATTTTCTGCCAGCATAACGCCGAAGGGCGTCGCCGCGGCGGCTGAAGTATGCGATGGCTTCTTTCCGATCTGGATGGATCCAGAAAAACACGAGGTTTTCGCTGCCCCTATAAGTGAAGGTTTTGCTGCAGCCGGAGACAAGAACATGACCCAGTTTGAGGTCTCTCCATTTGTGACAGTTTCTATGGGCGACGATGTCGAGCAATGCATGATGCCCATTCGCGCCAATATGGCCTTATACATTGGGGGCATGGGCGCACGGGATAAGAACTTTTACAACAATTACGCCAAGGCGCTGGGCTTCACTGACGCCGCCGTGGAGATTCAAGATCTGTTCTTGGCTGGGCGCAAAGACGAAGCCGCGGCAGCAGTACCTGCAGAACTGATTGATGCGTGTCACTTAGTTGGGCCAGCAGAACGCATAAAGGAGCGCTTACAACGCTGGAAAACCGCCGGCAACAGCGGCCACGTAGCCTCGATGTTGTTAGGTTGCCAACAGCCCGCAGCCTTAGAACTTATTGCGAGTGAAATACTATGAACACCTACACTTTACGTTTAACCCGCGCTATGCGCACCTTGGCACTATGCATTGTCGCGCTTGGCTACACTGGATATGCCACAGCACAGTTGTCCGTTGGTGGTGCCGCACCGCAATTTGAACTTCCTGGTACCGATGGCAATACTCACATGCTGACGGCTGCTGACGAGTCTTGGGTTGTGGTTGCTTGGTTCCCCAAGGCCTATACCAGCGGCTGTACCATCGAGTGCAAATCGCTGGCGGAAAACGGCCATTTATTGCGCAAGTATAAGGTTCGCTATTACATGGCCAGCGTCGACCCGTTGGCTGACAACAAGGGTTTTGCAGCCCAGCAACAGGCAGACTTTCCGCTGCTTAGCGATGTCAGCAAAGAGGTGGCAGACGCTTTTGGAGTGCTCAGCCCTGCGGGCTATGCAAAACGTCATACCTTCTACATGGACGGCGCCGGCACCATTATGGCGATTGACCGCAACGTCAAGCCAAGCACCTCGGCGGAGGACATGGCGGCAACACTCGCGCGTCTTGGCGCGCCCAAAGCCACCGGCGTTGAGTGATTCATTCACTTCACCAAGCCGTAGTGTAGATCAGTATGTACCCGGGCCATTGGGCAGCGCTTAAACCTGAAACTATTGCCGTCATAGACGCAGCGACCGGTGTAGGCATAACCTGGCGCGAATTAGATCAGCGTTCCAATCAAGTGGCGCAATTGCTGTATCAGCGTGGGTTGCGGCCAGGAGACCACATTAGCCTGTTAATGCAGAACGATCTCAGCTACTTCGAGATCGCTTGGGGTGCGTACCGATCTGGCTTGTACATAACCTGTATCAATCGTTATCTCACAGCCGCTGAAGCGGCCTATATTGTCAACGATTCAAATAGCCAAGCGCTGTTCACCTCGGCTGCGTTAGACGTAGCGCCACTTTTACCCGACCTGCTGCATGGTTGCCCGCATCGATTTATGACCGGCGTCACCACCGCCGACTTCGAGAGCTACGCCGATGCCATAACCATGCAACCCGCAACACCTTTAGCGGAGCAACCAGCCGGCGACTCAATGCTTTATAGCTCTGGTACCACCGGACAACCTAAGGGAATCAAGCGTGCTTTGAGCGGTAAGCACGTCAGCGCAGGCATTCCAGGAGTGGAGCCAAATAATCCATATGGCATTAATGCCGAAACCGTGTACTTATCTCCCGCGCCGCTGTATCACGCGGCACCCTTTGGTTTTTGCATGCGCACCCTGGCACTAGGCGGCCAAGTTGTAATGATGCAACGCTTTGACTCTGAATTGGCGCTGCAGTACATCGAGCAGTATAAAGTTACCCACTCCCAGTGGGTGCCGACTATGTTCGTGCGTATGCTAAAACTAGATGCCACTGTGCGAGACCGCTATGACCTAAGCTCGCATCAGTGTGCGATTCATGCGGCCGCACCCTGCCCGGTCGCGATCAAGCAGCAAATGATGGCGTGGTGGGGACCTATTGTATGGGAGTATTACGCAGGTACCGAACGCAACGGCACCACAATTATTAGCCCTAACGAGTGGTTAGAGCGGCCAGGTTCAGTTGGTAAAGCTCACCTTGGCATTCTGCATATCTGCGATGAGCAAGGCGTGGAGCAAGCGCCTGGAGAAGAAGGTCTGATTTATTTCGAGCAGCCAATAATGGCATTCGAGTATCACAACGCGCCAGAAAAAACCGCGAGCGCCACCCATCCAGTGCACGTGAATTGGAGTTCCTTAGGTGATGTGGGTTATGTGGACGAGGCCGGTTATTTATACCTAACGGATCGCAAGGCCTATATGATCATCTCGGGAGGTGTGAACATTTACCCCCGGGAAATCGAGGACGCACTAATTTTGCACCCGAGCGTTGAGGATGTTGCGGTCTTTGGCGTTCCCAACACCGACTTCGGCGAAGAGGTCAAGGCGGTGGTGCAACCGATCAGCGGCATTGATCACGATGACGCTTTGGTCGACACGTTGATGGCATTTGCCAAAACTAACTTGGCGGCTTACAAAGTGCCTCGATCTATCGACTTCGTTGCTGAGTTACCACGACTACCCACTGGCAAGCTATACAAGCGGTTGCTCAAAGAACGATATTGGCCAACAACAACCTAATTCTAAACGAGACGCGAGAGAGCATGATTGAGGACTCACACCAGCGCTTTGATTACATCATCATAGGCGCAGGAACTGCCGGCTGTGTGTTGGCGAATCGCCTTTCTAAAGACCCTAGCAAACAGGTGCTGTTGCTCGAGGCGGGCAAAAAAGACAACTACTTTTGGATCGATATTCCCGTCGGCTACCTCTACACCATAGGCAATCCCCGTACTGACTGGTGTTTTGCAACTGAATCCGAACCTGGACTCAATGGACGCAGCATTGGCTACGCTCGAGGCAAGGTTCTAGGCGGCTGCTCGTCTATCAACGCGATGATTTATATGCGCGGTCAGCAATCTGACTACGATCACTGGGCGGCGCTAGGAAATCGTGGCTGGGGTTGGCAAGACGTGCTGCCAGTGTTTCGTCGATCCGAGGACTATCAACACGGCGCCGACGACTTTCATGGCAGCGGCGGCGAACTACGGGTAGAAGAGCGAAGAGTAAACTGGGAGATCCTCGACGTCTGGCGCGACGCAGCTGAACATTGTGGTATTCCGAAGATCGACGAATTTAACCGCGGCGACAATTTCGGTAACGCCTACTTCCAAATGAACCAACGAAACGGCAAGCGTTGGAGTGGTGTGCGAGCGTTTTTGGATCCGATAAAAGATCGCCCAAATCTAACGGTTCTGACCGAGGCCGCTGTTCGGAAATTGTGCTTCGAGCAAACAGAAGGGGAACTTATCGCCAGCGGTGTTCAGGTTCTGCACCGAGGTCATGAGCACACTTATTCCGCGAATGCGGAGGTATTGCTCGCTGCCGGCGCCATCGCGTCACCCCAGTTGCTACAACTGTCCGGGATTGGTGCCTCTGAGAACTTACAGCGGCATTCAATAGCACCGCTTCTAGAGCTTCCGGGTGTCGGTGAAAACCTCCAGGATCACTTGCAAATTCGTACCATTTACAAGGTCGATAACACCGTGACTTTGAATCAGCGGGCACGCACCCCGTGGGGTATGGCCAGCATGGGATTGGAGTATGCGCTGCGCAAAACCGGCCCTCTAACCATGCCCCCGTCGCAACTGGGAGCGTTTGCCAAGAGCGAACCAGCACAACCATCGGCCAATATTGAGTGGCACGTACAACCATTATCTCTCGACAAATTTGGTTCGCCACTGCACCGCTACAACGCCATAACGCCGTCGGTGTGTAATATACGACCGAGCAGTCGCGGGTATGTGGCGTTAAGGGACGCACGCCCTGACAGCGCCCCCATAATTCAACCAAATTACCTGTCCACTGATGATGATCGAGCTGTAGCCGTGGCTGGGCTAAAACTTACTCGAGAGATTATGGCAGCTCCGGCAATGGCACCCTATTCCCCGCACGAACTCAAGCCCGGTGCGCATGTGACAAGTGACGACGAACTTATCCAAGCCGCAGGCGACCTGGGTACAACCATTTTTCACCCGGTAGGCACCTGCAAAATGGGCAACGATGCCATGGCGGTAGTGGATGACGAATTGCGGGTACGCGGCGTTCAACGCTTACGAGTTATTGACGCCTCGATCATGCCAACCATCACGTCGGGCAACACCAACGCGCCGACTGTGATGATTGCAGAGAAAGGCGCCGAGTTTATTAAACGTCAACATCAGCACCGACAATAACGCTAGTTCCGGGGGTCGTCGGCTGCACTGTGTTTCCGCAACGCCAGCAGACCCCTAATAGACAGTCGCAATAGAGCTAGCAGCACTATCGCGACGGTCAGATAGAACATTGAGAATTTGCATTGAGTCACTATGGATTTACACCACGCCAGAAAACTCAATTGATTTATGTCGACCGGCACCAAGACCACTATAAGCATGGCTATATGGCTATATGGCTAAGGTTCTCGAGCACATCAGCGATGAGCAGAATCACTACCGGCAACAGCAGCGCCGGGCTGTACTCG
>MDTB01217462.1_pt1 | contig 26082 bp, 7 predicted proteins | sample 811161 | NCBI WGS metagenome assembly MDTB01 (sample SAMN05326650, study PRJNA326480) | marine metagenome | isolation source: seawater | place: Mediterranean Sea | collected 2009 | reverse complement strand
TTTAAAATTCAAACTATTAACAAGAGGTTCAGGTCAAATTGGAAATTCTGTAGACTTTCAAAGACCAGGTCAAAATCTTGAATATAGATTAAAACCCATTGATGGCCGAGATGCATATAATCCATATAACGTTGACCTTTCAGACCCCACAAAAAATTTAGACATTACTTTAGAGTTTGACATATTAGTAAACAATCCTGGTAGCACTACTAATAATAAAGGCCTTTTATCTGATAATATTGTTTTACAGGACGGAAGGTATTATAATAAGTTTGCCTATGAGATTGATTCAAGGATTCCGTATAGCATTTATCAGAAACTATACAATGATTTAATTCACCCTGCTGGGTATACTATTTTTAACAATTTAAAAATTGAAACAACTCCACCGGTTGATTTTAAATCTTCGGATAATATTTTAGAATTAAATAAAGTTACTAGCTCTTACCTTCAACCCGGTGGGAGATATAGAAACTATACAATTTATGGGGGTGACATATCTAACAACACTCCCGATGAAAATATTTATTGTTCACCTTATGAAACCATAGGCCGAGAAAATTATTCTTATTATCAATCACCAATGGCATTAACAATACTAGCAAATGTCAATGGGCAAACCTCTGGCTTTACGTATGATACAACAAATGATACACCGAAGACTAGCTATTTTGCCGAGGACTTTGTTAGTTCTTCTCCAGCTCCTAGAGAAATCGATGTAGCATCTGGTACATTTATTGGAAAGTATATTCAAGGTGGAGAATCAAGTCCAGGTATTTTAAGTTTCGTTAAGAGCAGTCAAGACCATCGTTCGCCTATGGTTGCTCATTTTGGAAAAATTAATCAAAGACCATTTTGGTATTCAAATAATTCTGGTTCAAGCGGAACCGATGAAACAATAATAGCATATGATGCTCAGATTAATGATAGCTCAGGAGAGAGAAACTCTTCGTGGATAATTGTAAAGAGAGGTAGTGGAGGCTCATTAGCGGCGACCAATGCTGCTGGTTCTTTAAACGGACCTTATCCTACTACACATGGTTCTGGTTCAACTGAAGTAACCATTGCTTACGGAAACATTGTACAAGACGACGGTTTTATTAATAAATTTAGATAAATAGATATAACATGGCAAATCCTTATTTAGCAATTAAAAACGCAAGAAGTTCTGCAGCAAGAGGACTTTCATTATTGAAAGATGGTAAAACGTTTAACTTTATCACTCAGTCAATGAGAATTTCCTTTCTTGATAACTTTGAACAGAACTTAGATTCTAAACCATTATATATGTTTTATGGCCAACATCTGAGTTGGGATACTCCTGCTGCAATTTCATTAGGCGGAGACTATTTAAAGGATTCACCATCTCAACCAACAAATTCTTATGGGGATGATATTACCACTCGAGCCAATATGATTGCTGCAAAAAGAATTAGTAATCGAGAAACAAATATTGCATTTAGAAAAGTTAAGTGGAAAACAAATACTATTTACAATCATTATGATAATAATGTTGACCAAAGTGTTTCACCAAATAATAATTTTTATGTCGTTCAAGATGATCCGTCAGTTGTTAACTATGGGGCGGTTTATAAATGTTTAGATAATAATGGTGGAAAAACATCTAAGTTTAAACCATTTCAATTTATTAATCCACAAGTAAGGCCAGAAGTTTTACCTGATGGCTATAAGTGGAAATATATGTTTAGTCTATCTGGCTCATTGCTTAGCCAGTTCAATACTAACCAATCACCTGAAGATGACTTTGTTCCGATTGGAAGTGACATTACATATAGAGGTGCACCTGGCACAATTGATAGAATTGATGTAAATTCACCAGGCAGAAATTATAAACCATCAATATCAGGTAGTAAATATTTAAATGTATATGATACTCCTGTAACCCCAATTTTTATTGAAGGCGATGGAGATGTTGTTGATAGTGCAGCAATTGAAGTATTATCAACCACGACTCTTAATGGAAAGTCTGGTATACTTGGAACATTCAAAGGTGTTGGTGATGGTGCTGAAGGTATTACCTATGCAGGTCGAACGAATAAGTACACGATATTAGGAGATGTCAAACTCAATCGTTGGGTTCCAGTTAAATTTACAGAAGACCTTTCTGCTATTGGAAGTGTAACGGGAATCAATAGAGACCCTGCATTTGGACTAGCAAAAATCAATGAGCAAGGGACCATTGATAGCCCTGGTGATGTAAAAATTATTTTTGGTGGAGAGAATTATGTAGAAGGTACTAAAGTAAGAATAGTACAATCTTCTACCCTTGCATTTGCAACAGAGTATAATTCAAACGATGGAATTTCTAAAGTCAAAATAATTTCAGCTGGCCAAAATCACACAAGAGCTGTTCCTGTACCAATTTATAATAGCCCCGGTCCTTTACCAACATCTACTGGAGCTCCGAAAGATTTTAAGGGAGCACCAGTTATTTCACCTTTACAAGGTCATGGGTCTAACCCCAAATCAGAATTAAATGCTAATGCTATTTTTGTAAATGCTAGAATTACATCGGTATCACAACAAGGTATAGTTACAAAAGAATTAGACTTTCCGTCAACAAATGATTTTCGACAGGTTGGTTTAATTCAGAATGCTATTAAGTATACAAGTGCATCACCAAATGATTTGGTTAAAACCTCTACCGTTAGAGCAACTCATACGATTGTTGTTACTGATAATAATAATCAATTAGCAGCCGTTAAAGATTCATTTATTAATTCTGACAAACTAATTGAAGGTTCAGTAAGTGGGGCTAAAGGAAGAATTGTTGATATGTTCTTCGAAGGTGTTACTGTTACTATTAGATTTATTCAAGTCGGAAGAACACAATTTAAACAAACAGAAGCTTTATTATTCGAAGGTATCAATCAACAAATAAGAGTTGATACTGTTACTCCACCTGATATTGATGTATATACGGGCGATGTTTTGTATATAAATAACAATAGTAAGATAACTCGGACCAAGGATCAGACTGAAACTGTAAACTTTTTAATTAAATTTTAGGACACTATGCCAATCACATCATATAATATTGCACCTTACTTTGACGATAACAATGTAAAAGATGCTACTGGAAAAACAGTAGGTGATAAAAATTATTTAAGAATTTTGTTTCAGCCTGGGTTTGCTTTACAGACTCGTGAAATGAATCAAATGCAATCTATTTTGCAAACGCAAATAGACAGACTTGGTTCTTCTTTTTATCGCGATGGCGAAGCAGTATTAGATGGTGAATCTTCTTACAGAGATAATATCCCATATGCTGAAATTAAAATTCCAACTGGAGTTACTACTGCTATTGCTACAGCGGATATTCTATTACAACCCACAATTGAAATTAGAACAGGATCGATTAGTGGTGGTCAATATGCAAAGGTATTAGGAGTAGATGTTGTCAACAATGAAAAGCTAAGAATTTACTTACAATCAATTAGTGATATATCAGATTCACCTGGTCGTTCTTTAGATGCACTTCTTCCGGCTGGAGCAACTTTTCATTATAAAAATGATATTCAAATAACATCTGCTACTGGTTCAACTACAAATTCAAATTCATTTGGAACTATTCAAAAAACAGGATATGCATTTAGTATATCAGTTCAAGAAGGTATCTATTATGTAAAAGGTTCTTTTGTACATACCCCGGCTATGGGTAGATTTTGGTTGAAGTCATCTTCATCTCAAATAGTAAGAGGGGATGCTATCCTTGCTATAACAGAAAAGATTGTTACTTCGGCTCAAGATGAAACATTGTTAGATAATTCATCAGGCGCTTATAACTATTCGGCACCAGGCGCAGATAGATACCAAATAACATTAGACATTGCATTTTTCGAAAAGATTAGTAGTGATGGACAATATCCTATCAATGGTGTCTCTGGCCAGAATCCTAATATAGCTCAAATAAATTCAACACAAACATATAGCATTGCTCGATTATTTAGTATAGATGAACAAACAGTTGAAGTTATTGAAAATAGAGAAAAATCAAATTTAGAAAAAAGACTAGCAAGAAGAACTTTTGAAGAAAGTGGCAATTATACAGTTAAACCATTTAAAGTTGCCTTCCGTGAATTTGCAGCAAGAATAAATCCGGCTTTAGCTGGTGGCGGAGGTTCAGAATATGATCAAGATGCTGACCCTCTGTATACACAAGCTCAACTTTTATCTGAAGTACCATTTGGTGTTAGTGATGATGTCGAAGCTAAAACTAAATTTATTGTTCAGGTTGAACCATCAACCGCATATGTTAATGGATTTAGATATGAGTTCCCTGAAAAAACTACGTTGGCCGTTGATAAAGCTCAAAGTGTTGCTTTGGAGTCGGGAGTTGAAATAATTTTAAATCAAGGAAACTTTATCGACGTTGAAAGCCGAGATGTTGCTGTATATAATACACCAGGCGGGTCACTCAATCAAATGAATTATGGTAAAGGCGGGACTCAACCCAATAACCCTGCAAGTTTCCTTGGTGACTCATTTAATATTAATGCTGATTTTATTAATGCACAAAACTCTCCTGGTCCTTTAGGATTGGCCTTAGCTGGAACATCTAATGGAACCAATGCATCTATTATAAAACAGGTTCAGTTTTTAAGAAGTGGTACCAGTAGCGCAAGTAGCCCAACTGCTACATATAGATATTATCTAAATGAAAGATCAACATTGGCTGATGTCAAGAAAGCTATACCAGATTTCATTGGTCATACTATCGACTCTGATACAAGATTTGGAACAACATCATCAAACTTTAAAAATGTTCTAGGAACAAATGACGCATTAAACGCAATTGGTCTTAAAAATCCTCAAGATAATGCAATGCTATTCAAACTTCCTGCGAATGCAGTTCAGAGAGTAACTAAAGTAAAATATCATAAGTATGAATTAACTTCAGGTACGATTACAGCATCTCAAGAAACAACAGATGCTAATAATAAACAAAGAGCAATTATTCCTATTACTACCACAAACAAATTTACAGGAATATCACAAACCGATAAGTTTGACTATCTTGTTATTCGTCGTGTCACAGATAAAACCGGGGCTCATCGTGATAGAATAGTTAACCCCGAAAATTATCAAATCGAAACCGGAGCAACCACAAGTGCTGTTACTATTGGTGCAGTACCTGGAGATTCATCACCGAAATTCTTTAATTCACCTGAAGCTGGAGATAAGTACTTTGTATATGCTCCAGTTGAAGTTGAAGTAGGGCCTGGTAATATCAGACAAAAGACTCTTGTAGGAACTAGCCAAACCGGAACAGCAACAGGCAATTGGAGTGATGTATTGTCTCAAAACTATGATGCTGGTACAATCTTTACTCTAAAGGATTGCGATGTCGATGTTGGTTCTATTGATGGTGCAGGAGGAAATTTAGCTGGTTCATTCGAAGTTGTTGATGACGGATTAGAAGACCCAGAGTTTTACAGACGACCAAAGATTAAGTTACTCAATGGAGTAAACTTTACTGGTAATAATTCAATTACTTATAACTATTACGATCACGGAAATCAAGGAGACTTCTTTGCAGTTAACTCTTACGCAAACTATGAAGACGCCGATCCCACAATAGAATATTCTTCATTACCACAATTCAACCAAGAGTCAATTGCAAACTTTTTAGACTTCAGAGTAAAAGAAGACTTTTCAGACCCCCGCGGAGCAAGTGGAACAGAAGGTCCTGCGATGTTGGTACCTAATAGACCAGTTACATTTGATTACAAATATTATCTGTCAAGGAAAGATAGAATTATAGTTACAGGAGATGGTGAAATTCAAATTGTGGCTGGACAGCCCGCGGCTTTACCTATCTTACCTGATGCTCCTGCGAACTCAATGACGTTATATACTTATTTTGTTCCAGCATTTACTTCTACTGCAAAATCAATTACAGCCAATTATGTTGATAACCAAAGATCAACAATGAAAGATATTGGAAGATTAAGAAAAAGAATTGGTAAGGTTGAATATACTTCTGCTTTAAATGTTTTAGAAAATGATGCAATACAAAAAAGAATACTTAATAGCGATGGTTCAGATAGATTTAAAAATGGTATATTAGTAGATAACTTTAGACGAGACAATGCGGCAAATCCAAGAGATATTAATTATCTTGCTGCTACAGACAGAAGTAAGGGTATTTTAAGACCTTATTATGTATCTAACAATTTTAGATTATTCACTCAATTTGCTCCTGCTACCACCGAAAACAATACTTCATCTGCAACTGACTGGATGACGAATCCTGCTAGAATTTTAGAAATACCAGATTACTATAATGATACTCCAGCAAATACAATTAAATTTGACAAGTTAACAAATGAACTAATTGTAACTACTGGTCGACCACAGATACTATCAGTAAGTGGATTTAAAAATGGTTCAATCCTTGATGATATTACAAATGGTCCATATGTTTTATATAAACCAAATAATGAAGGTTATCCAGAGTACAGAAGTATAGATGCTGATATCTCTTTAGATTTTGCTGCTCGAAGAATCATCCGTGACCCATTTCGTAAAAGGTGGGAAATACAATCACTAAGAAGTGATAAAACAGGTTATCAAGAACCAGGTCTCTTTTATACTTATGAAGTTGGAAGTAGCGTTGGTGATGATGCTCCGTTCCCAACCTCAGTTACAACTGGATTTAAAAACTCTGCTAATGAAGTTCAAACAGATGCATTAATTCAAGATATTCAAAATGATTTTGTATCTGAGCCCGTGCCCGATTCTACCAGTGCATCAGGCAGAGACAGATATTTACATGATGGTGGTAATAATGGTTCAATGCTTAGCCTATGGAGAGGAACTCAACCTTCTATTGGTGTAGGAAAGGAAATTTTATTTGAACAACCTAATTGCTCTACTACAACTTCAGTACAACCTTATGAAGTTACTAACTATGTAGGTAAAGTTAAACTATCACCATCTGGCGATGAGTGGGTAGACACAACAAGAAAACCTGCTCAAGTAATTCAAGATAATACTGCTTTTGAAGTAATCGAATTTTTCCAAAATCATACAGACTTACTTGATGATCACATTGGTGTTTTTTGGAATCATTGGCAAACTCAATCACAGGGTGTAGAAACTTTATCTGATGTCACCGTTGGAAATACTCAAACAGTAGTAACTGAAACCACTACAGAGCAAGCTAGAACTGGAATAGAGGCAACACTAGAAGCATCTGAAGCAATTGAAGAATCTAGAGGTGATAAGGTTGTTGATATCAACATGGTTCCATTCATTAGGTCTAGAGATATTTCAATTCATGCAACTGGTTTAAAACCCAATACACAGGTTTATGTTTACTTTGACGGAAAAGATGTTTCTCGATATGTTGCAGCAACAGATGGATTCAAAGAGTTTGGATTTAATGAAATCGTTGCAGAGTTTAATGGAGAAGGCGCACCATCATCATTAGTTGCTGGAGGAGCAATTCAATCAACAGCATCCACTGGATTAAATCATTATACAGTTCCACTATTTACAACACCTGAAACAGGAGAGTTTTTTGGAACATTTCGTATTCCTAATAATGATGATATGAGATTTAGAACAGGACTGAGAACATTCAAGATTACAAGTTCTAAAATTAATAGAGATGATGATGCAGATTGCATTGCTGAAACAACCTATGCTGCGTATGGGGTGGCCTCTGAAGTTGAAGAAACAATTGTTGCAACTCGAGTGCCAGAGATTGTAAGGACTCAGGTTTCAGATGAAAGAACTCTTGTTACTCAACAAACAACACAAACTAATTTAGGCGGAGACCCCATTGCACAAACATTTACAATTCCTAAAACATATCCTAATGGAGTTTGTTTAACAGATGTTGATGTTTTCTTTGCAGAGAAACCCGCTTTCCCCGCTAATGTAGAAATCTATATTGTTGCAACAGATCAAGGATTACCTTCTAATGTGGTAGTACCAGGTTCTCGAGTTTCATTACCTCCTGCTGCGGTTACAGTACCACCGGCAGGTAGAGATGAAACTAATGGAGCAAATATACAACCTACTAACTTTGAATTTGATTATCCAATTTATCTAAAGTCAGGTGTTGAATATGCAATGATTGTATTTTCCCCTACACCAGATTATCGAGTTTGGTTATCTCAACTTGGAGGAGCAAATATTAAAAATGCTTCTAGACCGATAACATCAAACCCATCCGTTGGTGTCCTTTGTAAATCTCAAAATAGGTCTACATGGACTGCAGACCAAACAAAAGACTTGATGTTTACAATGAGAAAAGGAGTTTTTGATTTATCAAGAAGTTTTGTTTTCCACACCAAGGCTTCTGCTAAATATGGTAATGATCAACAAAACATTGGTATTGATGCTGCAAGTTCAACTTCATTAAATCGAAATGTTGTAATATCCGCATTCAATGTTGCTTCAGATGTTCTTAAAGTACCTTCAACTAATGTTAGTTTTTCAATGGACTTTGAAACAGATATTGGAAAATTGACAAATTCAGTTTATGGTGTACCTGCAATTATTAAAAATAAATATACGTATGAATTGAAAAAGGAAATTGATACGGTTAGTTTAAAAGTTGATAACATTAAATTAACTGCAACATTAACAGGTAAAGACAGAGGTGATGGTTATTCAGACATTACGCCTATGATTGATATCGATAAACATTCATTACTTACATTTGAAAATATTATTGAACCGAAACCAACAACACAAACTGAATACAATGATATAAAGGGGTACATAACTAAGAATGTTAAGTTAACCAACCCTGCATCTAGAGTCAACATATTTTTAACTACAAATAGATTATCAGAGGGTGGAAATATTGAAGTGTTTGGTAAGGGTAGAGGAGTAGAACAAAATCAAGCTTGGGATGAATTAGATTGGGAAAGATTAACAGTCGCAAGTACAGGCGGAAATATTGTTGGGGCTCATACTAATAATTCTCCGTCACTAATTGTTAATTCAATACAAGAAGACTTTAGTGAATCAGAATATTTTTATTCACCTTCGATTGGAAATATTAAGGAATATGCTGTTAAGATTGCCTTTACTGGTGATTCTCAAGATAGCGCGAAGATTGTTAGAGTGAAAGACTTTAGAGCTATAGCTACATCATAATGAAAATAAAAGGACAACCAGGATTTGTAAGAGATACTAATAGTGGGGCAGTTATAAATAATGATACAGAGGCATATAGTTTATATATTAAAAGACGAAAAGAACAAGAAAGAAAAGATAAAACAATTATAGAACTTAAAACTAAAGTTGAACGATTAGAAGAATTATTAGATGAAGTTATCAGAAAAATTAAAGATTAGAGGAGAAGTTACAATTACTGCTACTGATAAAGATGGTAATGTAAGAAGTCACTCTCAACCAAACCTAATTACTACAGAGGGGTTTGGATTCTTTGTGTCTAAAATCTTTGATAAAGAAAGTTTAGCATATGCTCAGACAACGCCTGAAACTCCACCGGGCACAACTGATACAGTTAAGTTTTACATTTCAGAAATTGGTATAGGTACTACTGATACTGCAGCAACTTCTGCTGATACATATAATAATCAAATTACACTTGGAGAAAAAAAGATAAAACCTTTAAGCGGTCAAACTCTTGTAGAAGATGATGGTACATTTTACTTTCAGTCAGATTTTCGTTCCGTTGATAGTGATACTCTTTTAGATACAAATACTCAAGAGGTTGCAATTAAAGAGGTTTTGTTAATAGCTAAGAATGGACCATTCTTTGATGTGGTTGGAAGCGCTGCACCACCTCGTAAATTAATAGCTCGAACAGTATTATCTCAAGAATTTATAAAATATCGAACAGATAGAATTAGTGTCGCGTGGAAAATAATACTCGGATAAATTACAATGGCAATATTATATAGAAATAAACCAACAACATCGGATGACTACAAGACCGTGGACATTGCTTTAACTGGTGCTACTTATGATTCTACTTTGAATGAAACTATTGTTTCAGTCTTAAACACAGATTCGAATCACGATGCAGTTCAGATTGGTGATTATTTAATTCCAATGAGGCAAGCCGCTAGTTATACTGAAGCTGCTTGGTCATCACAGGATATTCTTGATCCAATACCAGAGCTTAAAGTTATTAATAAAACAACAATAGGTACTGACAATGCGGTGTCTTCAAGAAGTATAAGCTTAGCCGGTGATGTTAGAAAATATTTTCCAGGTAATGGTAGTTCATCGACATCGCCTGAAGGTTATTATAGTTCTACAGGAATTGATGTAAGTAAGACTAGAAAGACTCGAAAGTATCGAATAACAGATGTACAATCAACCACCTGGTCAAAATTTGGAAATCTCTATACTGGCACAGAAGCATCTGAAGGTCGGATTAAAGCTGCGCCAGGGGTTTCTTTTATTGCAAGAAATGGTGGTGTAGCAGACGGAAGCACTGCTCAACAACCGGTATTTGACATTGGACAATATTTTAATGGACAAACATATTCGGTTGGAAGTAGACCTACTTTAAATTATAATATTAATACAGTAGCAAAAGATGGTACTAACTTAAACCCATCTCAAGTTGCCGGCCAATATGAATATGTTACTAAATACAAATATCAACATACTTTAAATGATATTGTAATTCAAAAACGTGGAGCTACTGATAATAACCCAGATGGTCGTTGGGCAATATGGAATCCATATACAAAGGAAGTTTATTTCGAAGATGATTGCCCAAGGTCTCGTGATAATTTTAGATTTGATTCACCTTTATTGACTGATAGTACCAATCGTCCTACAATACCAGGCCGAACATTTGGAGGTAATTCTATTGTTGGTGGTGACACACCATCTATTAAGTTTGTAGATAGAACAGTAAGTGTACCTTCTGATTTTCATTACGAAACAAATTTACCTTCTACTGTCGGATATGTTTTAGAGGTGGCTCATGTTAGTTCTGCTCTCGGTTTAAATAAACCATTAACAAATAGAGATATTGATAAAAACTTTATAACTTTAGAAAAGAATAAATTGGCTGCTGATGGTTCTCAACCTGTAAATGGTAACTTAGTTATTCGTGGAGATCAAACATCAGATAATATTAATGTAAGTGATGTTATTAAAGTTGGTGGAGCAATTCCATATTCAGGCAATACCGGTCTTACTTTAGGAACAAAAGATTTAGAAGTAAATAATATCAGACTATCAGGTGTTATTAATGATGATGCTTTATTTAGAAAATATAAAGTTGTAAGTTTCCCGCATTCATTTATGGGTGACTATAATCTGAAGGTTCGTGGAATTGAACCACATACTGTTATATATTTCTCTAATGTTGAGGCATTCACAGTAGGTTCAACCATTACGGCGATTAGTAATTCAAAAGCTGGAATGGTTCGAAGAGTTAATAGAGAATATAATTACATAATGGTTTCTAACACCAATTCAACGGACAACTGGGTTGAAGGCGATTCCATTAATTCTTATCAATCAGCTGGACCAATTATTAAAGTATTCGAACCACAAGATTATCTCTTGCCAGGACAAAACCTTCGTATATTTGGAATCAATCAATCATCACCTGCATTAGGTATTTTTCATCAACCAACTTTTGGTACAACTGACCAAGAAAATACAAACCGACCACCGAAACCCACTACTCCTGTTCCGGTCAAGAAGTTTACTTTATCTGGTGCAAATACATATAACTACCGAGTTGCACAGATGTGTAAGAAAACAGGAAAGATAAGTGAGCCATCAGATGTAAGTTCAACAGTTACCGGTGCGCCTCTTGTTAGAAATTTCAATAAAACAAATTATATTCAATTAACCGGATTAGATAGACAAAGTAAACATCATCGTATATTGGTTTATAGAAAAGGTCCAGGTGAAGCTGACTATGGATTGATTGGAATATATGATGAAGCAGACCTCGGAGATTCTATTACATCTATTACTATTGAAGATTATGGAGGATACGATAAAACTGCTTGGGGAACACTAGGTAGCAGTTCAGATAATTATAAGTATACTATAGAAGATTCACTAACATACGTACCCGTAACAATTGACCAACTAACAAATACAACAGGAACCAATACAGGTTCTATTAAAGATTATATTGGATTTGTTGGAAATTCAGATAAGTTTGGTCGAGGATTTTTAGATACACAAATATCATCTGTGGGATTAACTACACTTACTGCAAATTCACCGGCATTCTTTAGAATTAAAGAAACTGAATTATGTGTTAATGCTCCAACAGATGGTCAAGGGAAACCATCAACATTGGATTCACCTAATATTGATGAAAGTACTTTTAATAGTCCATACCATCAAGTGATGTATGGCGGAGCAGTAGATGGGGCTCCATATAGTAAAAAGAATGAACTTGAATTCTTCATTGATAATAGTAGAATTATTGAAAATGAATCTATTATTACTGGAGGCATTCAAAAATTGATTCAAGACGGAGTATCAGATGGTAGCAGAACATTAACTTTACCAGGTGGTACTTATTATACAAGGCTATTAACTCTTCCAAATAATTTTAAATTTGCTGGAGAGTCTTCTAGAAATACAACTCTTAAATCAATCCCTTGGATGGACGATCAAGCCAATACAGAAATTGTAAAAGGTGGTAATGTTCGATTAAGTAATAGTTGGGCTGCAGTTCCTGGTGCGGTAACAGATTCTCCAAAACTAACATCAAGGTTCTTTGCTGAAACAACTGGAGGTCAGTTATTAAATTCTACATCAGGTAGTGTTGAAAGATTTGTTAACGTGGTTACAAATTCTAGTAGCGGAACAATTACAGATGCAGGACAATTACCTTCATCAAAGGGAATTTTTGCAGGAGTATATTATGGATTTAAATCTTATGCAAGAAGTGTAGTTGAGTTTGATGGTAAATCAAATATTGAACTATCCGATTTAACACTTGATGGTAATGCAATAAATCAATCTATTATAAAGGAAAATGTTAGTGGTAAATCTAACTTTGTTTTAAGTGGTCAACTGGCTAAAAATGTATCACTAAAAGACATTGGCATTATCAATGGTGCACAAGGTGGATTTTATGGAGAAGAATTAGATGACGCAGTTATTGAAGGTTCTTCTATTACTAAAGGCGGGTTGAGATTAACTGAAAGCCAATTTGCAACCGGCATATATGCCCCAGGGTCTTCAAAATTAAGATTAACATCTAACATCGTTGAAAGTTTTTCAAACGCAAATGATTTAACCTCAAATACAAATTCAACATTAGTTGGTAATATTGTTAGAGATACCGGATCAGGTATATTAGGATATGCAACATCAAATATGATTTCCGAAGGTAACTTGATACTTGGACCATCTGATGAGTTTATTCCTCTTGTAGATACTTTAAATTCTGAGTATGACCAAATCAATATTAATCTTATTAATGAAGTGATTAGCTCAGGAAACTTTGAATCAGATACTATTACCTTTTTAAGAGATGACTCACCTCTTAATATGAAACCAATAACCGGTAGTGGTTTAAGTAATGTAGGAATTTCTATCGATACAGCAATTCGAACTCTTGTCAATAGAGGAACTCAAACATATGTATTACCAAAAACAATTGGAAATACTTCATTTGATTTTTCTAGAGTCGGCGGTGATAATGGCCAAGTAATAGCATTAGACGTATTAGCTTCTCATGCGACTGAAGCTAACTTAGCAGATGGTAATATCAAATTTAAAGTATCTGCTGCGAAGGTGAGTGAGTTAGCAGCAATAGCAGATTATGGAGTACTATCTACATCTTATGAATCAATTAGTGGAAGACCACAAGGAGAAAACCTTATTGGTTTAGTTTATGATATCAATGCAACCGAATATAAGTATATGGATAGTAGTTCCGATATCAAAGTTAATTGGACTGGTATTAAGGTTGATAAAAATAATGCAACTCAAGAAAAGATTACTTTACAGATTTCGACCACATATGCTGGATTATTTACTGTTGGAGATAGAGTAATATTTACTTTACCTACCAGCGGAGTAGGGGCGTCTGATTTAGGAAATGCTCAAAACGTTGGAACTCTTGTTGATTCAACATTAAAAGATTCAAATGGGAATGACATTTATTTGGGATTACAAATTTTAACAAAAACTATTGAAGGTGATAATACAAATCTTATATTAGATATTTCTGACTCCGGCGGTATTACACAATCAATAAGAGATACTTTAATTAATACAACTAATATGGTACTTCTATCTGAAGTCGGTGAAACCGGATTGACTGCAGATCAGCAAGCGGATTGTAGAGTTGGTGTACGAAATAGATTTTCAATCACTAAAGGACGAATTATCATATAAATAGAAAAAGAGAATAGAAATTATGCCAACTTATAGACAAGTAAATAAATCAACTAATGTGGTAAATGTAGGAAGAACTGCACCTGTTGATAAAGGCCAGGCTCCTGCAGAGAAATCTTTACCAGTAGTTCTTGCATCTGATGCTCCACCGGTTCCAGTTGTAGAACAAAATAAAGTACAATCAGAAGTTGCTTTATCTCTTTTAGGTATTCCTCGTTCAGAGGTTGCTCTTGGTATTTTTGCAGACGTTAATACATATGATGTTAACCCATCTGAGTGGTCTATTAATCCAGTCGATAAAAGACAATTCACTGGAGGAACTGAAGCATCAGGTATTAGAAAATTTATATACGAAGGTCAAAAAACTGAAACAGACGGAAGTACATCTGACTATTCTAACAATGAATATAATTGGGGTTTAACACATGTACCTGAAGAAGCAGGAGCAATGATTGAAGCACCTCCCGGTGAAACTTCTACCCTTACTTCCAAAAGATTTTTTAGATATCAACCAGGTCGTGTATCATCTGCTACTTTTGGTGTTAAAACTTCGGCAAGGCCTTCTCAAGAACCAGACAGAACAAACAGAAATCCATCAATACGAAAATATGGTATCTATGATAAGTATGATGGTTATTATTGGGAAAATAGAGATACTGGAAGAGGCGATCAATTTGGAGTAACTAGACGTACACAATCTATTATTGATTTTAGATTCCCACATCAAGAATTTAGTATTAATAGTTTTGTTGTAAATAGTCAATATAATGATTATGGTATTGTAGGAAAGGGTAAAGAATCCGGTGAGCAAACTTCATCATTGATGAACTCACCAATAGCTTCCTGTAATGGTAATGTTATAACACTTCATAAAGTATATGCTAATGGTGATTCTATATCAAAATTAAGAAAACACTTTAAAGACGGACTGATACCTCAGGTTGGAATGTCTGTAAGAAATGTAACATTTTCTACAGTTGATAGCCCAATGGGATTTGGAGGAGTAACAAACACTGGTACTAATGCCTTCGAAGGTTTAGTTGCTGATACAGATGAATCACCATTATTCAGAGAAAGTACTGTGGTTACTGCTGTTAATAAAGGTGGAACAAATAATCAAGATTTATTAATTACTTTAAATAATGCACCAATTAAAGGTTCAGTTTATAATGTTGGAGATGCAACTAAACCAACTATGACATCTTCGGTTAACCCCGAAAACCCGGCAAATGGCGAAGCCGATTCAACTGCTAATGGTAGAATTACAGAAAACTTTGGTTCAACCGGAAATGCTACTAGCGCACTACAAAATTATAAGAGATTAAAATTTACTTTTGCTGGCGACAATATGTTGGTACGAGATAATCTTCCACTTACATCCGCTGCGATTTTTGACCCCTCATTATTAAAAGATAGAGTAGAATATGCGATTAGCTCAGCTAATGCTACAGATGGAACTGTAACTTTTTCTCGACCATCATCGGCTCAAGGAATAAATGTTGGAACGGATAGTGGAAAAAGAGCTTTAACCCAACAAGCAGCGGTTCAATATGATGATTCACCAAATGGATTGTATGTTCATAATGTATTCTCTTTTGGTCAGATTGTTGAATATACTACTGATGCAGAAAGCTTTACTGGTGATGCGGGCCACTCTTTATTAAAAGGTGGAAGCCAGGCCAATCAAAAGAAAAATGTTTTTATAATTGATAAAATTGATATTTACAACAATTCAATTCGACTAAGAGATTTATCTTCTGCAGGAGGTGGATTACAGACCGAAACTGAAGGTGCTCTGGTTTCCTTTGAATCTAGTGCAGCAAGTAGCTTCAACGATACCAAACACTTTATTAAAACTCCAGTTCCATTCATGTTTCCAGAAGTACAATACGCTGGAGGCGATGGCTATAATGTTTCTGATATTATGTTTCCATATACAAGAGGATTTTCAACTTTTGGAATGGCTGAAGGTACAGATTCTCAACAACAATTAACTGGTAATTCTCATAGGACAGATAATCAAGCAGGTTTGGTTAGTACTGATTTGACAGGTACTGGGTCTGATTTTTCAAATAGAGCTTTAGAAACAATGAAGTCTGAAATTAATGATATTAATTCAGGTCTTTCTTGTCATGTAATGAGTTTTGGAAGAACTTATGAAGCAAATCGTACATCTACAACATCGGCTCTTACTGCAGATAATGGAACAACTAATAATGATAAAAGATACCATGCTAAATCATCAGGTTGGAGATATTTTACAGATGACCAAGTAAACCCAGAGTATTGGGGTGTTTATGAATATAAGGTTCCAAGATCACGTTTCTCATTTGATAGTTTAAATGGAAATCCAGGTGAACAGATTTATTACTCAGATTTGGTTAAAGTTGATGGAATACCTAAATATCCAGGCCAACCTTTCGAAAGTTCAACTGAAGCAACCACACGAACTTCTCTTTGGGAAATTGATTTCGAAAATGTAATCATGCAAAAGATTGAGTTCTCTTGGTATGGTGCTGTTGGAGCTCTATTCTTAGCATATGTACCTACTGGAACAGGTGAAGCTAGATGGGTTAGAATCCACCACTTAAGATGTTCAAACCAATTAAAAACAGCTTCATTAGGAAATGCAACTTTACCATTGACATATACAATTTATGGTGGAGGTGTTCCGAAACAATATGGTAGTAGTTCTTTATTGACAAGTGGTTATTCTTCAGGTAAATCAGTTTCAGAGTTTGTTACTAAATATGGTTCATCTTATTACATCGATGGTGGAGATAGAGGAACTGTTAGATTGTTTAATTATTCTCAACCTGCAGCATCAAGAGTTTCAACATCTCTTATTTCAGATGAACACATTGTTGCAGACGACATAGGAACTGCTTCTACTACTTTCCGACTTGATGCTCCATCAATGAATAGAGAAGATTTATATTTTGGAGCTCAAGTTTCGTTCGGAGATTCGACATTAGCAGCTAATGTAATTCACGTAGAAAGACAGGGGAAAAAAGATAGAGTAGTAAGTGGTTCAGTATGGACCCGAGATGTATCACCAGGAGTTGTTACTATTACACTAGATAGGGTAATGACTCCAAATAGTCCTGTTAAGTTTATTCTTAAATCACCATATAGCATTTTTGGAATTACTTCAAAAACAAATATTGAATCATCTCAAAACTTTTTGGTAAGAAATAGAGTTCAAGTATATCCAACAAAATTATCAGTTGGAATGCAAACTCTAGATGGTCAAAAGGCTAATACATCTCTTTCATTACAAAAGAATGTTATATTCCAAGATGATGCAGTTTACGATTATTATGCAAGTGATGCTATGAAAAGATACAACACCCTTGTATTTAGAGGCGCAACTGATGCATCATTAGAATTAGCTGGCTCAGGATTACCTACCCGACTATCTTCTTCTAATGCTTCACCAATATCTATTGATACATCTTCCGAAAGCGCTCAGAATGCAGACCAGGTAGCAGGAGATACAAACTTCGGACCTTATCGGGTGGGAGCAAATGTTGGAGATAAAATATATGGCTGGGCTCGAGTTACAAATTCAGTAAATGAATTCACTCTCTTTGGTAGGATTGAAGTAGTAGATTTAGGTTCTGCTAAAAATTCACCAGTGTGGGACTTCATACCTGAAGATACATATACTGGAACCGTAAGATTTAAAAATGGTTCATCTTTTACACATGCATATCAATATTATAATGATTTAGGAGTACACCACAATACTACTACTAAGCAAGGTCGATTGTCTACTAAACTAACAACCGATGAGCAAAATAGTATAACACAGCAAATTGAAAGACTCAGTTCGGTAAATGTTAATAATGAAATAAGAAGACCAATACCAGGTACTGGAACAACAATTGCATCTTTCTTCTTAAAAGACGGAAGCGATTACTTTGACTTAGCTCCTTATTTCGATTACAATAAAGATTACATCTCTTTCCCGTTAACTAACATACCCGACAACTTATTTATTGGAGCAAGAATTAACGAAGACCTATTAGACCCTGGCGCTGATACAACACATGGCCACTCTGATATTACTGCTACTTCAAGAAGCCCAAGAGTCGCAGTTAGTTTAACTTGGGAAGAACAATAGTTGATATGATATGGCACAATACATTTTTACACCAGTTACAGACGTCCTTAACAAAGAGCCAGATGGTTCGTATGGAAAGAAACTTTACTTTCAAGACATAGGTGATGATTATAATAACACACCTTATGATTTAAGTACCTCTGTTAAAATAAATTTAGCTTCTAGTGTTAAACCGGGAGACTACGTATATGCTCTGACTCGTGCTGGAGCCGCAGGAGAGGCTGAGCAGGATCCGCTTCGACAAGCTGGGGATGCGATTCCTTATTCTATTGATGACTATAAGGCAGTTCAAATAACTAACGTTCAAACCCTTGACCTTGGAGGTACAAAAGTTACAGAGGTTGAGTTATCACATGGATTAGAAGCTCCTATTTATGGCAACACCGGTAGTAGAACTAGATTTGATTATATTTTATTCGATAGAGAATTCAACACTCTCAATAAAGTAAAAATTGGATTTGATAAAAAGCCTTCGCAAAAAGTACAATCTTTAGTAAAACTATATGATGAGGTTTCAACTCAAAAATTACAAGATGAAACTCTCAATGATTTATATACAATTGAAAAGGCATACTTTGCAGAATCTTTAAAAGCAATAAATGCTTTATCAGTTGTTGTTAATAATGATTCATCAATTCCTGTAAGAGTACGAGAGGCATTTCCCACAACATCTCAAGTATCACAATCTTTATTAGGTATACCGAGAGCCGAGACTGCTTTAAGTTTATTTTCTGATGTTTCTACATTAGGTATTGATAGTGCTAATTGGGAATACTTTGCATATAACTCTAGTGGAGCAAGGGTGAACGCCTGGGAGACACGTGACTCCGACCAAGGTAAAAGATACCAAGGGAAACTAATAGAGAACATAAAAGAACAGGCGCTTGAACTTTCATCAAATACAGTCCCTTACACTTATCCATATAACGAATCTGAGTTCGCTTATCACGATGCTGGAGAATATAAAAAATGGAAAAACTTTGTTTTTCTTGGCAATCTATTATTCTTATATTATGAGGGCACTGGAACAGAATTTTCTTATCTTGACCCAAGTAAAACTAGATGGGGTATTCAAGGAGGCAACTTTGATTTGAATCAAAGAAGAAGTAATAGCTTTCAGGTATTCTTAAATGGAGAGGGTATAAGTGATGAAGTTTCGTATGCAATGATTGATAGGTGGACTGAAACATGGATGGCTATTTATCGAGGTGAGGCTGGCGTAACCGAAACATTTATTAATAATACAATTTTAAATATTAATTCAAACCAATCTTTAATTCAAAAATTATTAGATAGATATGAATCTTTAAACCAATCACAATTTGCTGGTACAGGAAACGCAGGTAAAAGAGGTTTGATGCAAGAAAATGCAATCTCTCATTTAAATCAACCAGAATTAAAATTCAGTCCTTTATTAGATAACGGAACACAGCCTGGATATGGTCCAAATTCAAAACCAAATAGACACCACTTACAAAGTGCTAGAGGTCGAATGGAACAACAGGTAATATTACAAACTAAAGAAGCTTATCGATATCAGCCTGGTCGTATATCTGGTTTTACATTTGGTACTCGAGTCGATATTGATCCAAGAAGTACTAACAACCTTGCTGAATGGGGATGTGTTAATGATACCGATGAATATGTTTTTCAATTAGCAGGAAATAAATTAAATATTGTTCGAAGGTCTACGGTTCCATTAACAGACAACTCTCTTGCTCGGTCAGGTGGATTTACTCAAGCAGATAGACAATATTATAAAACATATGAAAACTATAAACCCGTTACTGGTGGACCTACTAAAGAGAAATTTTACGAATTAACTATTCCACAAAAACGATGGAACGGTGATAATTTATTAGGTACAGATTCTACAGGTACTGGGTATAAGATTGACCCTGAAAAGGTAACTATGTGGAAAATAGAATTTTCTTGGTATGGAGCAATTGGTGTACAATTTTATGCATATGTACCAATTGAACTTGGCGAGGCTAGATGGGTTAAACTTCATAGAATTATTATTGAAAATTGTTTACCTCAAGCAAATCTTCAAGACCCATATTTTAAGATGAGGTATAACTTAATAATTGGAGATAGATTTATAACTACTCAGCCACAGTTCATATATAAGTATGGCTCTTCCGTTTATATTGATGGTGGAGACGAAGGCACTAAAACAATTTCTTCATTTAAGTCTACACAAAAAAGTGTGCCAGAAGATCAAGACGCACCATTAAGTGATTCAAATGATTTAGTAGAACAAAATAACTTTGTGCCAATGATTGGAATACAGAGTAAACGATTTATTATGAATCGTGATGGTAAATTGCTTCCTAATAGAAAAATTGGAATACCTGAAGAAATGTCAATCTCTACTGATAGAATGATAGAACTCGATTTAGTTGAGTCAGAGGCATGTGCTGACGGATATGGGTTTACATATGATAATGGATTAATGTGGAATCCGAATTGTAGTCCGGCTATAGCGTCAAGAAATAATACTCCAAATTTTGTAGCTCGAGCCAGCGGAACTTTTACAGCTCATGGTGAATCAAATGATTATGATTTAAGTCCATACGCATCATTTGTTACAGATATTGTATTTCAGCATGACGGAAGTTCCAGCAGAAATGTAGATAAAATTGGATTGGTTAAAACACAAAATACAACCTGTACTCTTACAACTACTAGCCGAGGCCTTGTTGGAACAGTCAATAGAAATAAAGATAATGAATTTCCAAGAAAACACCAAGAACTAACAGCAAGTGATACTCCTTTAATGATTGATGCTACATTTGATGGGGCAAAGATTAATGTTGGCGGTATCAATAGTACTTACATTGATTGGGAAGCAACAATAGCCGATAGTACTATCACTAAATATACATCAACTGATGTTGATAGGGGAATTAATAAAACTTTAGTATCAAACTTTAGGGTCAAAAGGGTCATAACCAGAGACTATGACGTAACTGATGAAGATGGTAATATTATAGGGCCAATGTATCAGACTAGGCCTGTTACAGCTTCTCGGCCTTTATTTTCAATTAGAGATAGTGGAGCATATTTTGCCACATCATCAGAAAATTGTAGATTTGATTGGACTCAATATAATTCTTTATTTGAGAAACTTCCAAGATACCGGCAATTGAGCGGATCATCCGCTGGAGGTCATAACAATTCTCCAGCGACTTCTGTATCTGCTAATTATGAGTATCAACTAAAAGATATTTATGATACAAATTCTTCATTTGGAGCTCACCCCTTAACTGGTATCTCTACTAAATATACTAATTCGAATAGCAGCTATTATCCGTTCCGTTTCTTTTCTAATGGTATTACTGAAGACTATTATGTTAAAAGGGGAGTCTTTAGAACACATGACTTTGGCGGAACAAGTTTAACTATTCCTCTTTCTTATGCATTTGGTAAAACAATATTACAAAAAAGAAATCAAGCTATTGCTTCAGTCGATAAGCCAATGAGAGGGGCTTCAATTACATGTAGGTTTTTAAATCCTTATGCAGCCGGAGTAGGATTAATTCATAATCCTTTTACTGGTGCAAAAAATCACGGAGGAAGAGTACCTGATTTTGAAATTGGATTTACAAATAGAAAACCGACTGCAACAACAGCAGGCGAAAATAACAATTGGGATGGTAAATTCAATTCTCCACTTTCTGATAATGGCACACACGCACCTGGGTATTTAAATGATAATGATTATATTTCTATTAGAAATGCACCCCAAAGAACTAATGGCTCAGTTAGAGTTGGTGAAAACGCGTTTGGTGAAGGTAATAATCGAAATGCAAACTTGATGCAAGATGATTATCGAATAAAGAATATATTAAATGAAGGCCAATCACTAACAGCTAATACCGGATTAGGATATCACATTGGAGGTGCGCCATCATATGTTAGATTGATTGTTGATCCAGAGTTTACTGCTTATAATTATGTAACAGAACATGACACATTTTCTGAGTTCAAAGATTTTTATGCAAATACCGGAGGTACTTATCCCGCTGGAACCACTGTTGGTGAAAGGCTACGATTTCCTAATCACCCCGGTGGAGTAACAGGTGCTTGGGGTACCACAGAAGTTCCATTAGATTTAACTGATAGTAGTGGTAATTATTCGCGAGGTGACTTTGATGAATTCAGTGGTGCGTTTGACCATATGTTAGTAATAAGAGATGACGACGGAAGATTAGGAACTGCTATTGAGCAAGCTGGATTGAATTTCCTAGGTGGAGAGATTGTAATAAGACACACAAATAGTGATGGGTCAATAACAACATACGATGAAACTGGAATATTCTTTAAATCAAACCCCGTAAGATTTTTATATTACGGAGATACAACTGGAGCTATAACACCAACTGCATTTACAGCAGGTACTAAAAAATATGCATATGCATTTCAAATAAGTGGAAATTTAAATGGGGCTGGAGCTCCAATAAATACATCTACCGGAGCTGAGGTTCTTGGGGCTACTAGTTCAGTATTATTTAAAATTGTTAAATTACAATACGGAGACGGAGTTAATGGAACTGATTATCGAGAAGTTCAAAAAGTATTTGCTTCTGGTGATTTAGATTTTTATCCAGTTATTAAAATTGGTGAAGAAACCATTTTAAATAATATAAATTATAAAGTTGAGACTAGCGGACAGGCGCCAAATGTAATTAGCCCTATATGGAAATTATATGGAGCTGCAAAAATTGCACCACCGGTATCTGTCAATTCGCCTCAAGGAGAAGTTGGCGGTCTTTTAGATAATAATGATTTATCAGGTGGAGTGAAAAACTCAATACCTGAATCATTTGAAGAAAATGACAGACTTTCTGGTCTTTTATTTTCAGATAAATCAAATAAGAAATTAAGAAAGTCCGTTTCTGATCCATTATTTGTAGCTTTACCAAATGACCCCGCTGCTAAACAGATATTCAGAACCTCGGGTGTTACTTCTTCAAATGTTCAAGGGAAATATGCAGAAAGATGTAAACAGATTACAACATATTATATAGCACCTGAAAATAATGCTGGTACAATTACGAATGAAACATTATCATTATATAGTTCTTTTGGTGAAGATAGAAATAGAATTATACCAGATGATTTAGGAGTTAAAACATTATTCTTTAGAGCACAAAAGACAAATCTTTTAGACGCACCAGAAATTGCTAATGTACAGGTCTCGGTTAACATTGCGGAGATATAAATAGTAGTATGGCTAAGAATTTAATATTTGGGATTAACGCACATGAAGGTTTAACCGAAATAACCGATGTAGATGGCGCGTTAAAAACTTTAGGATTAGACCCCGCTGATTTATCTAGAATTGGTGATATAACGAGTAGCATTAATACTACACAATTTCACCATTTATCGCAGGCTTCTGGTTCACCGCGTGAGCCTCTTCCAAAAAATCTTATTGAAAGACTCGATTCATATTCAAAAGCAACGCTTACTTTACCATTACAATTAGAAGATAAAGCCGGGCCTTCAATAATTTCAACAACGGGTCTCGATTCAACTTCCGTAAAAGGAAATATTATAGTAAATGGACCGGTTGGAGCTCCTGCTATTAGATACTTTTCTACCGAATTATTAAATTCTGATACTGGAGAATTTGAACCATTAGATATTTCAACATCTCGGGTTTCTTCTTGGTCAAGAAATGGAACAACTTTAACCTTTGGTGGTGATTTAAAAATTGCAAACTTTAGTCCAGCTCACGGAGCTAAGTTGGCTAGTCACGCAGATGGAGCAACTAATATTGGAAGTAAGGGGTATACAGATGCTGGTGTACAAGACGTGGCTTTAAATGAAACGCCTCACCTTTCTATTGGAAAAATTATTGTAGATGGGCGAGAGCAAATGACCACTATTACTCCAAGGTCATTTCCTGCAGAGCAAGCAACAAATAAAATTCATGTTAACATTAATGGAACTGATATGTATTTGTATGCTATGAAAAATATTCCACTTAGATTCAATGCGAGATTTGCAGGAGGTTCTGGCACACAAATGACAGTTGGAGCTGTTACAGCCCCTGCTACAGATTATAGAGTCTTTACCGGAAATTCATTTGTAGATCGCTCGACTATCGATGGTAATCTTGATTATGCAAACACCCTATTAACTTCAAGAATAATTGAAGTTTATCAGAAACCAAATAATATTAAAACGATTACAACAAAGAGTACAGGTCTTGGAATAACTAATTTTCCAGATGCCGATTTTACAAATTTAGAAACTTTATCTTTTCGGAATAATGATCTAACGATTATGCCAAACTTATCTAAGTTTACAAATCTAACTTCAGTTAATTTAGCATCGAATCCTTTAGATTTTTCACCTGTAAATAGTGACCCGAACTTAAATAAAATATCAACTTTATTATTATCAAGATTTCCAAAAAATGTTGAAACTCTCAATATTGATAAATGTTTTGGAACACGAGGAGGAAGAAGTGGAGAAGTTACTGGAAGTATTAAAAGAAGATTTCCTAAGCTAACTCAGTTCACTCTTGGTGAAGCCGACTCAAGGAGATTAGATTCACCGATGTTACCTGAAGTTCCAGTAAGTACACGAAACTATGAGGTTGGTTATCAGCCATTCAGAACTCTACCTGGAGTATCACAAATAAAAGAGGTCATACTTGGTGGCGGAACAAACAATAGTTTACATGGTACAATAACTGATTCTGGTTTTCCAATTAGACCAGTCAAAGCTAAAGTTAGAAGAGTTTTAAATCAATTTTTAGTTGAGCTTGATTCACCGGGTAAAGGATATAAAGCTAGTACCGAAGTAACTTTTTCTATTGATGCATTAACAACAACAGGAGCTGCATCACCTCAAGGTATACCCGGTGGAAAAATAACAATCGGAACAGATGCAGATGGCTCAATTAGAAATACTTTTTATGAACCAGTTAAAAGCCCTGAAGAATTTAATAATTTGTTGTTAACATTTCCAGCACTATCAAGTGGTGGTGCTATTACTAGAAAGGCGCATGAGGGTGGAGACTTTAGTGGCTATTCTCCAATGTCATACTATGTTGATTGTGGATTGTTTTCTAGCCCATGCAGAGTCAACAAATTAAAAGTTATTTATAACCGAGCTTTTGTTTCAGGTAAACATGATGCATATATGAATCCTTTTTATAGTAATTCAGTAATGCCAGGAAAAACTAACACTGGCTCAAATATGAATGGCTCAACATATAATGCAACAGTCTCTCAAGACGTATATCAACGATCTGATGCTAATACATCATTGAAAAACTTCACTGACATTTCTATCAACTCAAGTATATTACCAATTCCTTTTCTTGTAGACCATCCCACACTTAGTACATTTATTGCTCAAAATATCGATATGTACCCCCACCAAGATTATCTTGACCGGATTGATAAAATTAAAAATGTAATCAAAACCCATCCAGGTGTTGAGAGTGTATCGGCTTGGGAAAGAAGTAAATTATATACATTATATGATAGCCCTACAAAAAACTCACCTGCAGATGATATTTATTCTCAACCAGGTACAACGGGTACATATAAACTTAAAGGATGTTCTAATTTAACTTCTAT
>MDTB01091494.1_pt1 | contig 26083 bp, 38 predicted proteins | sample 811161 | NCBI WGS metagenome assembly MDTB01 (sample SAMN05326650, study PRJNA326480) | marine metagenome | isolation source: seawater | place: Mediterranean Sea | collected 2009 | reverse complement strand
ATGTAAAACAAGTTTTAGACGATAAAAAACTATTAAAAGGAAAAAAACTTGAAAGAGTTGTGTTTAATGAGATTACAAAAAATGCAGTATTAAATGGTATAAACAATCCAAGAGAAATTGAAGACACTTTAGTAAAAGCTTATCTAGCGAGAAGGGCTTTGGATTATCTTGTGGGTTTTAATATCTCACCGATTTTATGGACTAAACTTCCTGGATCAAAATCTGCTGGAAGAGTTCAGTCAGTTGCTCTCAAACTAATAACTGAGAGAGAGCACGAAATTGAATCTTTTAAACCTGAGGAGTACTGGACTATCAATGCTAATTTTAAAAACTCAAAAGATGAAAATATTTTCTCAAAATTAAACTATATTAATGATAAAAAAGTTGAAAGATTTAGTTTTAAAAATAAAAATGATATTAATAATACTTCTGAAAATATTAATAAAAATGAATATTTTGTTAAAGACGTAAATTCAAAAATTGTTAAAAGAAATCCTTCTGCGCCTTTCACAACATCGACTCTTCAACAAACTTCTTCTGGAAAATTTGGATTTGGTGCATCAAGAACAATGCAAATAGCTCAACGATTATATCAAGGAATTGAAATTGATGGAGAAACAATTGGTCTTATCACTTATATGAGAACCGATGGAACAAATATCTCTAATGAAGCTGTCAAAGAATTTAGATCTTTTGTTGAAGATGACCTTGGTAAAAATTATTTACCAGATAATCCAAATAGTTATAAAGGAAAAAAAGCTAAAAATGCTCAAGAGGCACACGAAGCTATAAGACCAACAGACATTAAAAAAAAACCTGATGAGATGAAAAAATATCTAAGCACAGATCAGTTTAAATTATATGATTTAATATGGTCTAGAGCCCTAGCATCACAATTGAAAGCCGCAGAATTTAACAGAAACACTATTCAAATTCATTCGAAAGATAACAATGTGCAGTTTACTTCAAGCGGTTCTGTAATTAAATTTGATGGTTTTTTAAAAATTTATTCTTTTCAAAACGATGATGAAGAAAAAAATATATTACCAGAAGTTAAAGTTGGCGAAAAATTAATTCTTGGAGAATTAATTGATGAACAGCATTTTACATCACCTCCCCCAAGATATTCAGAAGCAAGTTTAGTAAAAAAGATGGAAGAACTAGGTATTGGCAGACCATCTACCTATGCTAGTATTATATCAGTTTTATCAACTAGAAATTACACAGAAATATTAAATAAAAGATTTCATCCTACTGATAGAGGCAAACTATTATCAGCTTTTTTAGAAAAATTATTTTCTAAATATGTTGATTATAATTTTACAGCAGATTTGGAAAATCAACTTGATGAAATAACAAGTGGTAAAACCAGTTATCTAAATGTTTTGGAAACATTCTGGAAAGATTTCTACAACGACGTAGGTTCGGTAAAAGATATAAGAACTAGAGAAGTTCTTGATCTGCTAAATGAAAGTCTTGGGGATTTAGTATTCGAAAAAAATGAAAAAGATCAAATTGATAGAAAATGTAAAATTTGTGATAATGGTATATTAAGTCTTAAAAACAGCTTTAGAGGAGGAGCTTTTATAGGTTGTTCAAACTATCCTGAGTGTAAGTTTACTAGGCCTTTATCAAAAGCTAAGGCTTCTCAGCAATCATTTTTAGCAGAACCAAAATTAATTGGAATAAATGATGATGGAAAAGAAATCTATTTGAAAAATGGAAGATTTGGTCCTTATTTACAATATGAACTAAATAAAGAAGAAATAGAAAAACCTAAGAAAAAAAAGAAGCTTATAAAACAAAAGAAAGATAATTTTAAAAATGTTTCCATACCAAAAGGTTTGTCTTTAGATGATATTGATCTTGAAAAAGCAAAATATTTATGTTCATTACCAAAAAATATAGGAAAGCACCCAGAACTTAACGAAGATATAACTATTAATATCGGTAGATTCGGTCCTTATTTAAAATGCTCTAATAAATCTGCAAGACTAGAAACTGTTGAAGATCTTTTTTCTATAGGATTGAACAGAGCTATAACTCTAATTTCTGAAGCTAAACCTGGAAGAATTTCCTCCTCTGAGATAAAAAATATAGGTGAACATCCTGAAGATAAAAAGCCAGTAAGAGTTATGAAAGGTCAATATGGTCCATATATAAAGTATAAGTCACTTAATGCAACAATACCTGAAGACAAAGATCCTACTGAAATTACTATGGAAGAAGCATTGATATTAATAGAAAAAAGAAGAGAATATGATAAATCAAAAAAAAGGAGAAAAAAATGAATAAAATTAAAATCATACTTGTCGTTTTGACGTTAAATATTACATCTTCACTATCAGCTGAAGAAATAAAATGTAAAACTTTTGATATTGGATGTAAAACCAAAAAATTTATTAATGAAACAAAAGAATTTCAAAAAAAAGGATTGGAAGACAGTAAAAAACAAATAAAAAGAATTCCTGATAATCTTAAAAAAAAATAATGTCAATTGATGATAAATTAAAAGAATTAAATTTAGTATTACCTGATCCAAAAGATCCTGTAGGATCATATGTAGCAAGTAAAATTGTTGGTAAGTTACTTTATATATCAGGTCAAATATCAACCGATCAAAATGGAAATCTTATTAAAGGTAAAATTGGAAGAGATTTAGATGTAGAGCAAGGTTATGAAGCTGCTAAGAGATGTGGTTTGGCTATAATTTCACAAGTTAAAAAAGCATGTGGAGGGAATTTATCTAAAGTTAAAACATGTGTAAAATTAACTGGTTATGTTAATTCTACAGATGATTTTAGTGATCAGCCTAAGGTAATTAATGGAGCTTCAGAAATTATATCTAAAGTTTTTGAAAATAATGATCTACATACAAGAGCAGCTGTAAGTTCTAATAGTTTACCTTTAAACGTAGCTGTTGAAGTTGATGCTATTTTTGAAATTTATTAATATTAGGTCTTCCTATTGAATAATAATCTATCTTTTTACCAGTCATTTCGGAAATGCTATATAAGTTTCTAAGATCAAAAATCTTTAACTTATAATTCTTATTTATTTTCTTAAAATCAATAGATTTAAATTCATCCCATTCTGTATGTAAAATTATTAAATCTGAATTTTTACAGTTGTCTTTAATATTTTTTTTAAAACTACAATTTTTTATATTATTAAATTCTTTTTTTTCACCAGTTGGATCATAATAATTTACCTTTGCTCCTTTTTTACAAAGATAAGGAATCATTTTAAGACTTGTAGAATCTCTCATATCATCTGTATTAGGTTTAAATGTAACACCTAAAAAAGCTATTTTTTTATTTTTAAGAGAACCTATAATCTTTCGTATTCTCTCTGTATGAAGTTTTCTCCTTTTTTGATTAGACTTTATAACCGATTTAACTATAGAAAGATCAATCTTATATTTGTCACCTGTTGAAACAAGTCCTTTTGTATCTTTCGGAAAACAAGAACCTCCGTAAGCCGGGCCTGCTCTTAAAAATCTACCGCCAATTCGATTATCGCTTCCCATACCCAATGAAATATCCTCTATATTAATATTGGTTTTTTCACATAGATTCGCTAATTCATTAATAAATGTTATTTTTGTAGCTAAAAAAGCATTAGATGCATACTTGATTAATTCTGCACCTCTTCTAGTAGTCATAAAAAATTTAGCACCTTTATTTATCAAGGGTTGATAAAGTTTTTTAATTATCTTGAAATACTTTTTTTTATTTGAGCCTATTACAATTCTATCAGGAAATCTGAAATCTCGAATCGCCTCACCTTCTCTTAAAAATTCTGGATTTGAAATTACATCTATATTTTTTCTCTTCAGTTTTTTTAAAATATTATCAATTTCATCACCTGTACCAACAGGAACAGTGGATTTAGTAATAATTATTTTTTTCTTTTTTGTACAGTTAGCGATTTCTTTTATAGCTTTAAATACATAAGATAAATCTACATTTTGAGAATTTTTTTTAGTTGGAGTTCCTACACATATAAAAATTAAATCAGATGTTGATACAGCTTTTTTCAAATTATTTGTAAAGTATAACCTTCCACCATTATAATTTTTTTTAATTAATTCATCTAATCCAGGCTCATAAATAGGTGATATACCAGATTTTAACATTTCAATTTTATTTTTGTTTTTATCTAAACAAAAAACTTTATTGCCAAGGTCAGCAAAACATGTTCCACTGACAAGACCAACATATCCAGTTCCAATCATACATATATTCATTTATTAACCTTCGATATTTCAATACCTGAATCAATATAACCATTTAATGTTCCACAATCTAAATATTTTCCTTTGAAAATATTTCCATAAAAATTTTTACCTTTGTATATTAGATTTCTTATTGCATCAGTAATATGAATCTCATTGCCTTGACCAGGTTTAAGTTTTTTTATTTCATTCATTATTAATTTTGGTAAAATATATCTACCTATTATTGCATAATTGGACTTTACTTCATTAATCTTTGGTTTTTCAACAACATCTGTTATTTGAAAATTATTTTTTTTTTTATCTTTAAAAGATAAAATGCCCCAACGTGAGACATTTTTTTTAGGAACTGTTTTTGTAGCTATTATCGAACTTTTTTTTGTTTATGTAATTTTATCATTTCTTTTGTACAATTTTTTTTAATTATTAGATCATCAGGTAAAAGCATTAAAAAATAATTTCCTTTAATATATCTTTTACATCTAAGTACGGCATCGCCAGTACCATTTGGTTTATTTTGATATACGAATTTGATCATTTTACGATAATTTTTTATTTTTTTAAATTCATTTTTAATTCTTTTATTTTTTTTTTTTTTAATATTGATAAATAAAATTTGTCATTATAAAAGTATTTTTTTATACTCTTCTTTCTATTTGAAATAATAAATATGAATTGTTTAATACCCGCTTCTATACATTCATCCAAAATATATTCTAAATTTGGTTTGCCGTTAATTGGTAAAAGTTCTTTAGGAGTAACACTAGTTAAAGGCAACATTCTTGTACCTAAACCTGCTAGTGGTATAATTGCTTGTTTTATCATATGATTCTTTTATTAATTAGTATCATTACGGATTATAAATGAAAATAATTAGGCAAAAAAAAGACCTTAACAAGCTTATAAATAAGATAAATGCTATTTCTTTTGTACCAACTATGGGTGGTCTTCACAAAGGACATGAGGCCTTAATTAAAAAAGCTAAAAAAAAAAATGAAAATACTTTAGTTAGTATATTTGTAAATCCAAAACAATTTAACTCAAAAAATGATTTCAATAGCTATCCAAAAAACTTAAAAAAAGATATTAAAATTCTTAGACGTTTAAAAGTTAAATATCTATATTGTCCTAATTATAAAGATATTTTTTCTTTTAAAACTAAAAATAAAATATTTCTACATCCCTTTTCAAAAAAACTTTGTGGTAAGTATAGACGCGGACATTTTAAAGGGGTTTTAGATGTAGTTAATAGATTTTTAGAACTTTTAAGTCCGAAATATCTAGTCCTTGGAAATAAAGATTTTCAACAACTAACCTTAATTAAAAAACATATACAGATTAATAAAATAAATACATCTATTATCGCTTGTAAAACTTTAAGAGATAATAATTCTCTACCTTTTTCATCCAGAAACTTTAATTTAAAAAAAGGTGAAAAATTGTTAGCATCAAAAATATTTAGATTAATTAAGAAAGAAAAAATTAACATTAAAAGAAAAAAATTAAAAGAAATCAATTTTAAATTCCTAAAAAAAAAAATTTTAGAACATGGTATTAAAAAGATTGATTATATAGAGGCTATTAATTTATATAGTTTAAAAAAGGCGAATAAGTATAATGAAAATTTTAACATTTTTTCAGCTTTTTATATAAATAAAATAAGATTAATTGATAATTTTTAATTTAAAAAGAAATAAGATCCGATGCCAAGAAAAGATAGGAAACCTATTACATCTGTAATAGTTGTAACAAAAACACTTGATGCTAATGCGGGATCAATATTTACTTTTTTAAGTGAAACAGGAACTAATATTCCAAATAAACCAGCTACAATCATATTCAAAACCATAGATATACCGATTAGTAAAGAAAGTTTAAATTCTTGGAACCATAGTTGTACTATAATAGCTGTTATAACTGCAAAAATAATTCCATTTAAAATTCCGATTAAAAATTCTTTACCTACAATTTTATTAAAATTACCTGAAGATAATTCCTTAGTTGCTATTGCTCTAATTGTAACAGCTAAAGTTTGCATTCCTGCATTCCCGCCCATTGAAGCAACAATAGGCATTAAAAAAGCTAAAGCTACCATTTGTTCAATTGATGCACCAAATAAACTTATTACCCAGGTTGCTAATAGCGCTGTAAACAAATTTAGTAATAGCCAATTAAATCTTCTTTTAGTTTTAATCAGAACGCTGTCAGTAATTTCTTCATCACCAACACCTGCAAGTCTTAATGCATCTTCTTCGGCTTCTTCTTGAACAACTGTAACAATATCGTCTGCTGTTATCATTCCTACTAATTTATTACTTTTATTAACAACACCTGCAGATAATAGATTATAATTTTCAAAAGTATGACCAACTTCTTCTTTATCCATGTTAACAGAAATTAGAACAGGCATTTCTCTCATTATTGAATTCATTTTTTTTTCTCTTGGTGTTCTTAAAACTCGGGAAGAAGGTACAATTCCTATAGGCTTAAAATCATTATCAACAACAAATATTTCCAAAAACTCTTCTGGTAGTTCTTTGCTTTCTCTAAAATAATCAATAGTTTGTCCAACAGACCAATCACTAGGCACTGCTGTAAATTCTCTTTGCATAATTCTTGCAGCCGAATCTTCAGGATAACTCAAGCCTTCTTCTAATAGAAATCTGTCCTTTGGTGGAAGTTTGTCTAATACAGAATTTTTTTTATCTTTATTTAAATTTTCAATAATAGATATAGCATTGTCAGACTCTAATCTTTTAATTATTTTTGCTATAGAGTCTGATGACAATAATTGTAATATTTCTGTTTGAATAGACTCATTTATTTCAACAAATATTTCAGGATCAATATCAAACTCTTCAATCTCTAATAATTTTGCCCTTGTCTCGGACGATAAATTTTCAATTAAATTTGCTACATCTGATGGATGGAGATCTTCTAAAGTTTGATTTATAAATTTAATGTCTAAAGCTTTAATTTTATCACTAAAAATACTTAAAAATTCTTTGTTAAAATCAAAGTTAACATTTTTACCACCAATTGATTTAATTAAACTCATAAAAATCCTTGATTTCTTTTTTTGAGACTAATAGTTCATATAATGATAAAATTCAAATTAAATGAGCATTGAAGTAAAAATTAGTAAAAATAGAATACCTTATAAAAAGGCAATGTTTATTCTTGAAAAAAGAGTTGAGGCTGTAAAAAGAGGTTCAAAAAAAGAATTTTTATGGATTCTTGAACACCCTACCACTTACACTAGTGGTATAAGATCTAATAAAAAAGAGATTTTAGATAAACAAATCAAAGTGATAAAAACTAATAGAGGTGGAAAGGTTACCTTACACAATCCAGGTCAAAAAGTTGTTTATTTTGTAATCGACCTAAACAGAAGAAAAAAAGATATTAGACGTTTCATTAGAACACTAGAGAATAGTATTATCGAAATTTTAAGAATATATAAAATTAATTCTTATTCAGATAAAACAAATATTGGTATATGGGTTAACAATAAAAAGATATCTGCAATAGGTGTTAAAGTTAGAAAGTGGATAGCTTATCATGGATGTTCTATAAATATAAATAATGATCTATCTGCATATAAAAAAATAATTCCATGTGGATTAAGTAATAAAAATATAACTTCTTTAAAAAATTTAGGAGTAAAAAAGATTATTAACTTAAATAAAAATATTAAAGATGTTTTTATTAAAAACTTATCTAAAATATAGGTTTAGTTTTTTTTTAAATTCATTATCGATTTTAGCTTGGTAATTAAACTTTTTATCGTCCTTAATAAATTTAATTTTATATGAATGCAAAAGCATAATTTGATCTTTAGTCACTTTATGCTTATTTATATTATATTTTTGATCTCCAATAATAGGGAAACCTCTCATATATAATTGTTTTCTTAATTGATGCTTTCTTCCTGTTTTTGGATTAAGTTCTAATAAAGAATATTTGCTGTTGGATTTTAAAACTTTTAAGAAAGTAGTAGCTTTAAGTTTAGTTTTTTTGTTTTTTTCATAATATTCAAGTAAATCTTCCATTATTTTTAAATTTTTTGGAACTTCTCCTTTAACTATTGCCAAATAAGTTTTGTGAATTTTTCTTATTCTAAATAGCGATGTAAAGAACTGGGCTGACTCTCTATTCTTAGCTATCAAAAAAATACCAGAAGTTTGCTTATCTAACCTGTGAACAATATAAGGCTTAGTATGGGTAAAATATTTAGTTTTTTTTAATGTATCTACAATATTTTTTAAATTGTTAGTACCAGATTGAACAGCAATACCTCTGGGTTTGTTGATAACAATATAATTATCATCATCATATATTACAAATTCTGCAAATTTATTTTTCTCTTTTTGTGATGGTAGATACTCAATTTTTTTTTTTAAATTTGTGGGTTTATAATTTGATAAATTGAATACTGAAACTTTATCTCCTTCCGTCAGTCTAAAAGAAGATTTAATTTTTTTATTATTTACCTTAATTTTATTTTTTCTTAATAACCTCTGGATTAATGAGTTTGGTAAATTTATAATTTCCTCTTTAAACCACTTGTCTAAACGAGATTTATTATAATTTTTATTAACTATAAACTTGTCTGGCATGTAAAATATACTTTATTTACTTGCTGCTTGAGCTGTCTCTGGAGTTTTATTTTCTTTTTGTTCTACTTTTTTTGGTTTGTCAACTTTTTTTGCTTCGACATTTCTGTCAACTAATTCTATTACTGCCATAGGCGCGTCATCACCTGTTCTAAATCCTGCTTTTAAAACCCTTGAATATCCACCGTTTCTTTTACTGTATCTTTTTGATAATTCGTTAAATACTTTTTTAACTGATGATTGATTTTGTAATTTTGAAAAAAGTTTTTTTTTATTATTTAAATCATTTTTCTTTCCAATTGTAATTACTTTGTCTATTTGTGGTTTCAATTCTTTAGCTTTAGGAAGAGTTGTTATTATTTGCTCATATTTTATTAATGAGTTTAGCATATTTTTAAATAATGCTTTTCTGTGTTCTGTTGTCTTATTTAATTTTCTATACCCTAAATTATGTCTCATTAGTAACTATTTTCCTCAAGTTTTTTTGACATCTCTGCAATATTATCTGGAGGCCAATTAGGGATTTCCATACCTAAATATAAAGACATTGTGCTTAATACCTCTTTAATTTCATTGAGTGATTTTCTACCAAAATTAGGTGTTCTTAACATTTCAGGCTCTGTTTTTTGAACTAAATCGCCTATATAAATAATATTATCATTTTTTAAGCAGTTCATTGATCTGACTGAAAGTTCAAGCTCTTCAACTCTTTTAAGTAAATTCTTATTAAACTCTGGCTCTGAGGATTTAACTTCTTTTACGATTTCTTTAGGATCTTCAAAATTTACAAACATAGATAGTTGATCTTGAAATATTCTGGCAGAATAAGCAATTGCGTCCTCAGCGGCAACAGTTCCATTAGTTTCTACATTCATAACCAATTTATCGTAATCAAGAGCGCTACCTGCTCTAGTGTTTTCTATTGAAAACGAAACTTTTTTAACTGGGCTAAACAAAGAGTCTATTGATATTAAACCAAGCGGACTATCTTCAGATCTATTTTTTGGAGCTGGAACGTATCCTTTTCCAGTGTTTACGAATAGTTCCATATGAAAATTTGTTTTTTCGTCAACATTGCATATCGTTTGTTCTGGATTTAAAATTTCTACTTCAGAAACTAAAGTTATATCTTTAGCTTTTACCTCTTTTGGTCCTTTAATATCTAAAATTATTTTTTTTGCACTCTTTGAATTGCATTTTATCGCTAAGTTTTTTACATTTAAAACAATATCAGTTACATCTTCTCTTACACCCTTAATAGATGAGAACTCATGTAAAACACCATCAATTTGTATTGCTGTAACTGCTGCTCCTTGAATAGATGACAATAGAATTCTTCTCAAAGAATTTCCTATTGTTTGACCAAAACCTTTCTCTAATGGTTCTGCAACTACTTTAGCAAAAGACTTGTCATCGCTACTTGTTATATTGAGTTTATTAGGTTTAATTAAATCTTTCCAATTTTTATCGATAATATTGCTATTTGTTTGCATTAAACTCTCCTTTTTTTTGGTGGTCTTGTCCCATTATGTGGCATTGGTGTAGTATCTTTGATAGATATAATTTTAAATCCTCTAGACTGCAAAGATCTCAAAGCTGTTTCTCTTCCTGAGCCAGGACCTTTAACTTGTACTGTAAGTGTTCTTAATCCCATTTCATATGCCTTTGCTCCTGCATCGTCTGCAGCAACTTGTGCCGCGTAAGGTGTTGACTTTCTAGAACCTTTAAAACCTTTCGATCCTGCAGAAGACCAAGATATAACATTACCAGTTTCATCTGCTATAGATATGATTGTGTTATTAAATGTAGAATTTACAAAAGCAATTCCTGAGGTAATATTTCGCTTAGTTTTTTTCTTTTTTTTAAATTGTGATTCTTTTTTTTTTATATCTTTATTTTCTAAATCTATTTTTTCATCTGCTTTTTTGTTCATAACTATTTTTTAAGTGGTGTTAATTTTTTTCCTGCTATCGCTATGGCTTTTCCTTTTCTTGTTCTAGCGTTACAATGAGTTCTTTGCCCTCTTACCGGAAGTTTTTTTTTGTGTCTACTTCCCCTATAAGTCGCGAGATCAACCAATCTCTTAATATTTACTGATATATCCCTTCTTAAATCACCTTCAACTTTATGATTACCATCTATATATTCTCTAATTTTTAAAACTTGATCTTCGGACAGTTGATTAACTCTTGTTGTTTCTGAAATATTGAGTTGTTTGCAAATCTTTTTCGATGAATGAAGACCTATGCCATGAATATATGTTAATGCAATACTGACAACTTTATTTTGTGGAATATTTATTCCTGCTATACGAGCCATATTATAAAGGGTTTAATTTCTAAGTGGGTATTTAATGACGTTATAGATTAATGTCAACCCTATATAAGGGAAATAATATCGCTAATTTCATTGTTTATTTGGTCTATTGGTCTTTCACCATCAACCACTTTTAGTAAATTCAATTTTTTATAATATTCAATTACAGGTTCAGTTGATTTTTCGTATGTTTCAAATCTTTTAATTGCTATTTCTTCAATATCGTCAGATCTTTTTTCTATGTTTTGTCTTTCCAAAATTCTGCTTTTAATTGTTTTTAAACTAACTGATAATTTTAAGACAATGTCAATTTTCTGATCATTTTTTTTTAATAATTTGCCTAAATTTTCTGCTTGATTCAAATTTCTTGGATAACCATCAAAAATAATTCTGTTTTTATATTGTATATCAGATATTACTTTTTCTATTAAATCAGAAACTATTTCATCAGATACTAACGCACCTGTATTAATTACTGAGGAAATTTTTTCTCCAATTACTGTTTTGTCTGACATTTCTTTTCTTAAAAATTCACCAGTAGATAACTGATACATATTAAATTTTTTGGCAATAAATTTAGATTGAGTACCTTTGCCAGCTCCTGGTGGTCCAAAAATAACTAGGTTCATTAAATTATTTCCCGAACTTTGCTTTTTTTATTAAAGACTCATATTGAGAACTCATAAGTCTTGTTTGTACTTGAGTAACTGTATCCATTGCCACTACTACTACAATTAAAATTGATGTTCCTCCTAGATAAAATGGAATCGGGTATTTTGCTATTAAGAATTCGGGCATTAAACATACAATAGTTAAATACATTGCTCCTATTGTTGTAAGTCTAGTTAAAATTGTTTCAATGTATTCTGAAGTTCTTTCACCAGGTCTTATTCCTGGTATATAACCTCCATACTTTCTCAAATTTTCTGCAGTTTCTTTTGGATTAAACACGATTGAAGTATAAAAAAAAGAAAAGAAAATAATTCCAAAGGCATATAAAGCCATATATAAAGGTTGACCTTGAGTGAAAAGAGCTGAAATATTTATAAAAAAATCAGACTCAGCAAAACCAAAATTACTCATGGTTATTGGCAATAAAAGTAATGCTGATGCAAAAATAGCTGGAATAACCCCAGCTGTATTAATTTTTAGAGGAAGATGAGAAGATTCTCCGCCATATATTTTATTTCCCATTTGTCTTTTAGGATAGTTGATTAGTATTTTTCTTACAGCTCTCTCAAAGAAAACAATAAACAGAACTGTTATTATTACTAATATAAAAATTCCTACAATCATAACAGCAGATAAAGCTCCTGTTCTTCCTAGTTCAAATGTTGAAGCTAGAGCTCTTGGTATTTCTGCAACAATACCTGAAAATATTATTAACGATATACCATTACCTATTCCTCTTAGAGTAATTTGCTCTCCTAGCCACATTAAAAAAGTAGTTCCAGCAACTAAGGAAATAGTTGTGGTAATTCTAAAATACATACCAGGTTCTAAAACTAGGTTTCCTGCATTTTCAATCCCAACTGCTACTCCATAACCTTGTAAACCAGCAATTAAGACTGTCCCATATCTTGTAATTTGGGTAATTTTTTTTCTTCCAATTTCACCTTGTTCTTTTAAATTTTTAAAATAATCAGAAGTACCAGTTAAAAGTTGAACTATAATTGATGATGATATGTATGGCATAATTCCAAGAGCAAAAATTGCCATTCTAGTGACGGCTCCTCCAGAAAACATATTAAACATACCTAGTAGACCCTTTTGACTTGATGACATTATTTCTTTTAGTGAATCTGGGTCTATCCCGGCTAATGGGACATACGTACCCAATCTATATACTATTAATAGAAAAATAGTAAAAAAAATTCTATTTTTAAGATCTGTTGCATGACTAAAAGCGCCAGGATTTAGATTTTCACTAGACATAATTTTTAGTTTTTAATTAAAGTTAATTTTCCACCAATTTTTTCAATTTTTTCTTTAGCTTGTTTGGAAACAAAATTTGCTGAAAGGTTAACTTTATTTTTTATTTCTCCTGTGCCCAAAATTTTCAACTTTTCATATTTTTTTGAAACTATCTTTTTACTTTGTAAAATCTTTAAATCTACGTTGTTGTCCAAATTAATTTTTTTTTGATCATATATACTCTGTAGTTTTGATAAGTTTAATATTGCAATATTTGATTTTTTAAAAGATTTAAACCCGCGTTTTGGTAACCTTCTAAATAAAGGCATTTGTCCGCCCTCAAAACTCTTAATTGCTACACCAGATCTTGCTTTTTGACCTTTGTGGCCCCTACCAGATGTTTTACCTTTGCCAGAGCCAATGCCTCTACCTAGTCTAATTTTTTTTTTATTTGTTTTTATTAATTTATTTAATTCCATTATCTATTCTCTCTTTTAGAAATGATTTCAGATATTTTTTTTCCTCTTATAGAAGATAGTATTTTTGGTGATATTTGAGATTTAAGTCCATTTACACAAGCTTTTAAAACATTGTGTGGGTTAGAAGAACCAAGAGATTTTGCAACAACATCTTGTATACCTAAAACTTCACAAACTGATCTTATTGCTCCACCAGCTATTATACCTGTACCAGCCGGAGCTGATCTCATAAATACTTTACCAGAACCATTTTTACCTTTCACATCGTGATGCAAAGTTCTTCCATCTTTAAGTGGAATTTTTACTTGATTTCTTTTTGCGACTTCTGTGGCTTTTTTAATAGCATCAGGAACTTGTTTTGACTTACCTTGACCAATTCCAATTGACCCTTTTTGATTTCCAACTACTACAAGTGCTGCAAAACCGAATCTTCTTCCTCCTTTTACAACTTTAGTTATTCTATTAATAGCAACTAATTTTTCTTTATATTCTATTTCACTCATTTATATTTTTAATCCATTCTTTCTTAGCGAGTCAGCTAAAGCTTTAATACGTCCATGATATTTGTAGCCTCCTCTATCAAAATAAACACTGTTTATTTTTTTTTCTTTAGCTCTTTTTGCCAATAGCTCTCCTAAAATATTAGATAATTCCATTTTCTTAGTTTTTGTTTTTTTTAATTCTTTTTCAGTTGATGAAGCTGAGACTAGGGTTTTGCTTATTTTATCATCTATAATTTGAGCAGAAATATTTTTAGATGATTTAAATACACTCACTCGAAATTTTCCAGTATTTACACTTTTTAATTTTTTTCTATTTCTTTTTTTTCTTTTTATTTTAGAGTTAATTTTTTTCATTTATTTTTTCTTTCCTTCTTTTCTTAAAACATACTGATTTCTTTCTTTAATTCCTTTACCTTTATAAGGCTCTACCGGCTTTAAAGATTTAATATCCGCGGCTATTTTAGACACTAATTCTTTATCCACTCCGTTTATCTTAATTATGGTTTGTTTTTCAACTTGAATTTTTACATCTTTTGGAAACTTAAAGTTAACATCATGACTAAAACCTATTTGAAGATTTAAAGAATCTCCTTTTAAATTTGCTCTAAATCCAACACCATTTAATTCAAGTATTTTTTCATGTCCTGATGAAACTCCTATGACTGCGTTGTTTATAAGACTTCTGTATGTGCCCCATAACAATTGAGTTTTATGATCCACTTCTTTGCTTGAAGGTAAAATTTGAAATTCATTTTTTTCGTTTACTTTAGTTGAAAATATTTTTTCATTTATAAATAAAGATTTATTTCCTTTTGGTCCGGTAATAGTTATTTTGTCACCTTCAACTTTTATTGAAGTATCCTTTGGTAATAATATATTTTTTTTTCCAATTTTAGACATTAAAATACCTTACAAATTATCTCCCCGCCTATATTATTTTTTCTAGCCTCTATATCTGACATCACACCTTGTGATGTTGAAATTATTGCCATCCCTAAACCATTTTGTATCTTGGGTATACTTGTGGCTCTTGAATATACTCGTCTTCCTGGTTTTGATATTCGTTTAATCTCTTTTATTACTGGTGTTCCCTCGTAATATTTTAAATTAACTTTAATAATCTTTTTATTGTTTTCACTACTTTCTAAAAAGAAATTATTTATATATCCCTCCATTTTTAATATCTCTAGAATTTTAGACCTAAACTTTGAAGCAGGTATATTAACTGAGTTTAAGCTTCTCATCTGTCCATTTCTTATTCTTGTAAACATATCACCTATTGGGTCAACTAAAGTCATAATCCTCCTACCAGCTTGATTTTATTATTCCAGGTATTTTTCCAGCTGATGCCATGTCTCTCAAAGCTATCCTGGAAATTTTTAATTTTCTGTAATATCCGTGTGGTCTCCCTGATATACCACATCTATTCCTAATTCTTACTTTAGAAGAGTTTTTAGGAAGTTTGTCTAATTTTAGTTGAGCTGCAAATCTTTCTGCTAACTCTAATTTTTTATTCATAATAATTTTTTTAAGTTTCATTCTTTTTTTTTCAAATTTATTAACCATTTTCATTCTTTTTAAGTTCTTCTGTACTGCACTTTTTTTTGCCATTTTACTTACCTTTTTTTTCAGTTATTGGAAAATTAAACTCTTTCAAAAGTTCGAGAGTTCCTTGTTTAGAGGTGCTTGAAGTAACAATTGTGATATCTAAACCTCTAATTTTATCAACCTTGTCAAAATTTACCTCTGGAAATACAATATGTTCTTTAATTCCAAAACTATAATTGCCGGAGTTATCAATGCCCTCTGATTTTAAACCTCTAAAATCTTTTATTCTTGGTAAGGCTATATTAACAAGTCTATCCACAAATTCGTACATTCTATTTGCTCTAAGCGTTACTTTGGCTCCAGCATTTTGACCTTTTCTAGTTTTGAAGTTTGCTATAGATTTTTTAAATTTTGTAACAACAGCTTTTTGACCAGTTATAAGACTTAAATCGTCTAAACTTGTCTTAATTTTTTTGCCGTCAGAGGCGTCCTCTCCTAAACCCATATTTAATATAATTTTGACTAGTTTAGGGGTTTGATGTTTATTTTTGTAATTTAATTTATTCATCAAATTTTTAACTATATCTTTCTCATATAATGTCTTAAGTCTAGGTGTCATTATTTCTTACCTTCTTTTTTAGTTTTTATACTTTTAGATTGCTTATCAATATTTTTGATATTTGAAATATGGATAAAATTTTCTTTTGAGATAATTCCACCTTTATTTTCTTTTGTTGGTTTAAGATGTTTTTTTATCATATTAATAGCCTTTATCTTTACCCTATTAAGACTTCTATTTATTTCTAAAATTTCACCAGTTTTACCTTTATCTTTACCAGATATAACTTCAACTTGAGCGCCTTTCTTTAAACTTAACATTTATAAAACCTCCGGTGCTAATGATATAATTTTAGTGTGTCCTCTTACTCTTAATTCTCTGGTAACAGGACCGAATATTCTTGTGCCTATTGGTTCACCTTTTTCATCAGTCAAAACTACTGCATTAGTATCAAACTGAATTTTTGACCCGTCATTTCTAAAAATTTCTTTTTTAGTCCTAACTACAACAGCCTTATGGACAGCTCCTTTTTTTACTTTACCTTTGGGAATGGCATCTTTAACGCTAATCACAATAATATCTCCAACTGAAGCATATCTTCTTTTGGAACCACCAAGCACTTTAATGCATTCTACTCTTTTAGCTCCAGTATTATCAGCTACACTTAATTCTGTTTGTACTTGTATCATTTTTCAACAACTTTCCATTTTTTTTTCTTTGATATGGGATTACACTCAATTATTTGAATAATTTCACCTTTTTTAAATTTATTTTTTTCATCATGTGCATGATATTTTTTTGATCTTTTAATTACTTTTCCATAAAACGGATGAGCAAACTTCCTAGTTACCTCAACTACTACAGTCTTATCATTTTTGGCACTTGTTATTACACCTTTTAAAATCTTTTTTGTCATTTAACACTCTTTATCGTTGTGTATAGTCTGGCTATACTTTTTTTTATTTCACTATATTGTGCTGGATTGTCAACCTGATTATTAATTCTCTTAAATCTAATGTTAAATAAATCTTTTTTCAATAATTCTAGTTTTTTCATAGCTTGATCTTTTGTTAATTTTCTATCTTCTTTTTTTTTAGTAGCCATATTATTACCTGCTTATAAATTTTGTTTTAATAGGTAGTTTTGCTGAAGCTTTATATAAAGCTTCTTTTGCAACTTCTTCAGTTACTCCATCGACTTCAAATATAATTCTTCCAGGTTTTACTCTGCAAGCATAATACTCTGGAGAGCCTTTGCCTTTACCCATTCTTACCTCTGTAGGTTTTTTTGATACTGGTATATTTGGAAATATTCTTGTCCAAACTTTACCCGTTCTTTTCATGTATCTTGTTAAAGCTACTCTTGCTGCTTCTATTTGTTTTCCAATTATCCTTTCGGGTTGCATTGCTTTTAAACCAAACTGTCCATAGTTCAAAGTAACTGCTCTACTAGCTTTTCCTTTTATTCGACCTTTAAATGCTTTTCTATATTTAGTTCTTGTTGGTTGTAACATTTCTAATTCTTTCTATTTTTTCTTTTTCAATATCTTTTTCAAATAATGCACCTTTAAAAATCCAGACTTTAATACCTATAATTCCATAAGTTGTTAAAGCTTCAGCAAAACCATAGTCTATGTTAGCTCTTAAAGTGTGAGATGGTATACTTCCTTCTCTTAACCATTCAGTTCTAGCTATTTCATTTCCAGCAAGTCGTCCGCTAACCATTACTTTAATGCCTTTAGCATTGAGCCTCATTGCTGATTGCATTGCTCTTTTCATAGCTCTTCTGTAGGCAATTCTTTTAACTAATTGTTGCGCTATATTTTCAGCTACTAAATTTGCATTAAGCTCGGGTTTTTTTATTTCTTTTATATTAACATTTACTTCACTATCTGTGATTTTCATTAAATTTTTTTTAATTTTTTCAATATCAGAACCTTTTTTTCCAATAACAAAACCTGGTCTTGATGTATGAATAGAAACAGTACATTTTTTTGAAGATCGTTCTATAATTATTTCAGAAACACCAGAATTTGTTATATTCTTTTTAATATATTCTCTCATCTTGAAATCTTCGATTAAATATTTGCCAAAATCTTTCTTTTTAGCAAACCATGTTGAGTCCCAACCTCGATTTATTCCTAATCTAAGTCCAATTGGATTAATTTTTTGGCCCATTTTTTATCTCCTTTTTTTCACTCAATATAATTGTAATTCTGCTGAATGGTTTTTTTATTGGACTAGCTCTGCCTTTAGCTCTTGGTCTAAATCTCTTCATCACTAAAGATTTTCCTACATATGCCTCTTTAACATACAGATTGTCGATATCGAATTGATTATTATTTTCAGCATTAGCAATAGCTGACTTTACTGTTTTGCTGACATCTTTAGAAATTCTCTTTCTGATAAAATCTAAATCTCTAAGAACTTTATCAACTTTCTTTCCTCTTATATGATCTAAAACTAAAGAAATTTTTCTAGGACTAGACCTTACATTTTTATTAATAGCTTTTACAAGATTATTATTTTTTTCCATCTTTAGCTGCTCCTGTTTGTGTTGGTGTCGCTGCTTTTTCTGCGGCTGCCTTTTTATCTGCAGGTGTGTGTCCTTTAAAAGTTCTAGTTGGGGCAAACTCTCCTAATTTATGACCAACCATTTCTTCTGAAATAGTTATTGGTATAAAAGATTTGCCGTTATGTATCATAAAACTATGTCCGACAAAATCAGGTATTATTGTAGAATTTCTTGACCAAGTTTTTATTGGTTTTTTTGCAGGACTATTTTTTAGTTTATCTATTTTTTTTAATAAACTAGGGTGAACAAATGGACCTTTCCAAACAGCTCTTGTCATAATTATTTTCTTTTCTTCCTTCTTGTTATTATAAATTTATCACTTCTTTTTGGTCTTCTTGTTTTTAATCCTTTGGCTGATTGACCCCAAGGTGAAACGGGACTTCTACCTCCTGAAGTTTTACCTTCACCTCCTCCGTGTGGGTGATCAACAGGGTTCATAGCTACTCCTCTTGATTGTGGTCGCTTACCTCTCCACCTATTTCTTCCCGCTTTACCTATTTTTATATTTTTTTGATCAGGGTTAGAAACTGATCCTATTGTAGCATTACAGTTAATACTTACCTTTCTTGTTTCACCAGATGAGAGTTTTAAAATTGCATAATCATCGTCAACTCCTGATAGAGTTACGGATGATCCTGCTGATCTAGCCAATTTACCACCGTTTCCTGGTATTAACTCAACATTATGAATAATAGTTCCTGGAGGAATATCTTTTAGCTTTAAACAGTTTCCTACTTTTATATCAACATTGTCACCTGAAGAGATTTTGTCTCCTACTTTAAGACCTTGAGGACAGATAATATATTTTTTTTCTTCATCCTCATATTTTACTAAAGCAATATATGAAGTTCTATTAGGATCATATTCTATTCGTTCAATGATAGCTGATATATTTTTTTTATTTCTTAAAAAATCTATTATTCTATATTTGTGTTTTACTCCTCCACCTCTATGTCTTGATGTAATCCTGCCATAATTATTTCTACCACCAGAGGATTTCTGTCCTTTTGTCAATGGCTTGTATGGAGAGCCTTTCCATAAGCCACTTTTGTCAACGATTACTGTACCTCTATTTGATTTTGTGTAGGGTTTAAAAGTTTTTAAACTCATAATTAAATTCCTGTTGTAAGGTCAATACTCTGACCTTTTTTTAAAGTTACTATTGCTTTTTTATAACCACCTTTTTTTGACAGTTTTCCTTGTTTAAGTTTTATTTTTGATTTTAAATTTATAATGTTTACTTTTATTACATTAACCTTAAATAATTTTTCGATATTTTTTTTTATATTTCTTTTGTTAGCTTTTTTATGGACTTTAAAAACAGTTTTATTTTGCTCTGAAAGAACAGTTGCTTTCTCTGTAATAATAGGTCGGATAATAGAATCTAGAGAATTAATTTTTTTCATTTAAAATCCTTTTTTCAATATTTTTAACTGAACTTTGAGTTAATAAAACATTTTTATATTTCATCATGTCATAAATATTTGCACCCGCGTCATTTATAATTTTAAGATTTTTAATATTTCTCGCTGACTTATTAATATTTTTTAACGTTACGAGGTCTGATATAATTATAACATTTAAAAGATCGTTTTTTTTTAAAAAATTATTGAATTCCTTAGTTTTTTTTACCTCTTTTTTTACATCAGACAAAACAAATAATTTATTATCAGAATTTTTCTTCGATAAAGTATGTGCTAAGGCTAATCTCCTTACTTTTTTGTTAATTTTTTTTACCTTATAAACTGCACCCTTTGGTCCATGAGCTACTCCACCACCAACAAATATTGGGGCTTTTCTACTAGCGTGTCGAGCACCACCACTTCCTTTTTGTGGAACAATTTTTTTTGTAGAACCTTTAATCTCATTTTTTTGTTTAGTTTTAGCAGTTCTTGGTTTGAGGTGATTTAACTGCCAATCAATGACTGATTTTATTAATTTATAATTAATTTTATGTTTTAATATTTTGTCTGAAACTTCAATAGTTTCAGTTTTTGTGTTATCTAAATTTAATAATTTAATTTTCATTTATTTTTTTTTACCTTTTGCAGCCTCAGTTTTTTTAATCATCTCGTTATATTTTTCTAACGTTGTCTTTCTTCTCACGTCTTTGACAGATTCTCTTAAATAAAGGGTTGAATTCTTTCCTCCGGGAATTGAGCCTTTTACGTAAAGCAAATTGTTAGCTAGGTCTGATTTTATTATTTCAAGATTTAGCATTGTTCTAAATTTATCCCCCATATGACCAGCCATTTTTTTACCTTTAAAAACACGTCCTGGATCTTGATTTTGACCAGTTGAACCATGTGCTCTGTGAGAGATTGAAACTCCATGAGATGCTCTTAACCCTCCAAAGTTCCATCTTTTCATTGCACCTGCAAATCCTTTTCCTATTGTTTTAGACTTTATATCAACAAATTTTTTATCTTTTAACAATTCTAACCCTAACTCATTTCCTGTTTTGTAGTTCTCAGTGTTATCTACTCTATATTCTTTAAGAATCTTTTTTGCTTCGGTATTTTTTTTTGTAAAGAAACCTTTCATTTGTTTTGTCAATTTAGAATTTTTAGTTTTGTAATAGCCAATTTGAATTGCAGAGTATCCTCTTTTATCTTTTTCAATAATATCAATTACTCTTCCAGTTTCTATTTTAATGACAGTAACTGGTACTGATTGCCCAGATTGTATAAACTCTCTTGTCATACCTAATTTTGTTCCTATAAGTCCAATGCTCATAAATTATATTTTAATTTCTATGTCTACCCCAGAAGCTAAATCTAGTTTCATTAAAGCTTCAACAGTTTGTGGAGTAGGCTCTATTATATCTATTAATCTTTTATGTGTTCTTGACTCAAATTGCTCTCGGCTTTTTTTGTCTATATGTGGAGATCTTAAAACTGTATATCTCTCTATTCTTGTTGGTAAAGGTATTGGGCCTTTTACTTGAGCTCCGGTCCTTTTAGCAGTGTTAACAATTTCTTCTGTAGAAAGATCTAGAATTTTATTGTCGTATGCTTTTAAGTGAATTCTGATATTTTGATTTTCCATATTATGCTAATTTCTTTGTTACCTCATCCTGAACATTTTGTGGCACTTTATCATAATGACTAAATTGCATTGTGTACTGTGCTCTTCCTTGTGTTGAGGATCTAAGATTGTTAATATATCCAAACATATTTGCTAATGGAACCGTTGCTTGAATTGCAGTTGCATTACCTCTAGGCTCTGTAGAACCTACTTGACCTCTTCGACTATTAAGATCACCAATTACATCGCCCATAAAATCTTCTGGCGTTACTACTTCGACTTTCATTATGGGTTCTAATAATTTTAATTGTGCTTTAGTGCATGCATCTCTGAAGCACATTCTGCTTGCAATTTCAAAAGCTAAAACACTCGAGTCTACATCGTGGTGTAACCCATCGAGAATTGTTACCTTGTAATCTATCATTGGAAAACCAGCTAAAATTCCACTATCTGCTACACTTACAACTCCCTTTTCAACTCCTGGAATAAATTCTTTAGGTATCGCTCCACCTTTAATCTTGTTTTCAACTTCTCTGCCTTTTCCAGGCTCTAAAGGCTCTACCAATAAAGTAACTTTTGCAAATTGGCCTGCTCCTCCACTTTGTTTTTTATGGATGTAAGTAACTTCCGATGAACCAAGTATTGTTTCTCTGTAAGCTACTTGCGGAGCTCCTATATTCGCTTCAACTTTAAATTCTCTTTTCATTCTATCGACAATAATATCTAAATGAAGTTCTCCCATGCCTTTAATAATTGTTTGTCCAGACTCTTCATCTGAAGTTACTCTAAATGAAGGGTCTTCTTTAGCTAATCTACCTAAAGCTTCACCCATTTTTTCTTGGTCTGCTTTGGTTTTTGGTTCAACTGCAATTTCTATAACGGGATCAGGAAATTCCATTGGCTCTAGTAAAATTGGTTTATCTTCCTCACATAGAGTATGACCTGTTATTGTGTATTTTAGACCTGCTAAAGCTACTATATCTCCAGCAGTAGCTTCTTTAATATCTTCTCTGCTGTTTGCGTGCATCAAAAGCATTCTTCCCACACGCTCTGATTTCTCTTTTGAAGAATTGTAAACTGAAGTTCCAGATTTAAGCGTGCCTGAATAAATTCTAACGAAAGTTAACGAACCAACAAAAGGATCATTAGCAACTTTAAAAGCTAATCCAGAAAAAGGTTCATTATCTGCAAATTTCATTTGAACTTTATCGTCTGATCCAAGTTTAGTACCTTCTATTGATTTTAAATCTTGTGGGCTAGGTAAATAGTCTATAACTGCATCTAACAATGGTTGAACGCCTTTGTTTTTAAATGCTGATCCAGTAGTGATTGGTACAAAATTAAATCCCAAAGTTCCTTTTCTTATACATTTAATAAGATCGGCTTCTGAGGGTTCTTTGCCATTTAAATAATCTTCCATTAACTTTTCGTCTTCTTCTACAGCTGTTTCAACAAGTTCTTTTCTATATTGAGACGCTTTTTCTTTCAAATCTTCGGGGATATCTACTGAATCAAATTTAGCTCCAAGGTCCTCATTTTGCCAAATAATAGCTTTCATCTTTACCAAATCTACTATTCCTTTTAAATCTGCTTCCATACCTACTGGGATTTGAAGAACTAAAGGCTTTGCACCAAGTCGATCTTTAATCATATCAACACATCTAAAAAAATCTGCTCCTGTTCTGTCTAATTTATTTACAAAACAGATTCTTGGAACTTTATATTTATCTGCTTGTCTCCATACGGTTTCTGATTGAGGTTCAACACCGGCGACTCCATCGAATACTGCCACAGCACCATCTAAAACCTTTAAAGATCTCTCGACTTCTATTGTGAAGTCCACATGACCAGGAGTATCAATTATATTAATTCTGTGATCTCTCCAAAAACAAGTTGTGGCTGCTGAAGTAATTGTAATTCCTCTCTCTTGTTCTTGTTCCATCCAATCCATGGTAGCAGCACCGTCATGTACTTCTCCTATCTTGTGACTTTTACCGGTGTAATATAATATTCTTTCCGTAGTAGTCGTTTTACCAGCATCTATGTGTGCCATTATTCCTATGTTACGATAATTATCTAATGAATATTTTTTAGTCATAAATTACCATCTAAAATGAGCAAAGGCCTTATTTGACTCTGCCATTTTATGTGTATCCTCTCTTTTTTTTATCGCAGACCCTTTATTCTGCGAAGCATCAACTATTTCAAAATAAAGTTTTTCAGACATAGTTTTGTTCTTTCTTTTTCTAGTTGCATCAATAATCCATCTTAATGCTAAAGCTTGACCTCTGTTTTGTTTTACTTCTACTGGAACCTGATAAGTTGCTCCACCTACTCTTCTAGACCTAACTTCTAAATTTGGTTTAACGTTGTTAATTGCATTGTTAAATACTTTAATTGGATCTTCTTTTCCTTTTTCCTTAATTTTATCTAATGCATCATATAAAATTTTTTCAGCTGTTGATCTCTTGCCATCATACATTATAGAGTTTATAAATTTTGATATCACTACAGATCTATATTTTGGATCAGGATATATTTTTCTTACTGGTGCTTTTCTTTTTCTGGACATAATTTTATTTAGGTTTCTTTGTACCGTATAGTGATCTTCGTTTTTTTCTGTTTGCAACTCCTTGTGTATCAAGATTTCCTCTTAGAATATGATATCGAACACCTGGTAAATCTTTAACTCTACCGCCTCTTATCATTACTACGGAGTGTTCTTGAAGATTATGTCCTTCACCAGGAATATAAGCTGTAACTTCAAATCCATTGGATAATCTTACTCTTGCAACTTTTCTGAGCGCTGAATTTGGTTTTTTTGGAGTCGTAGTATAAACCTTAACGCAAACACCCCTTTTTAAAGGCTGTCTTTGCAAAGCCGGAACTTTATTCCGAACTAAAGGTTTAACTCTACCTTTTTTAATTAATTGGTTTATAGTTGGCATAATTTATTTTGAAGCAAAAGAAAGGTTAGCCTTTTAAAGGTTATTGGTTAGTGTTTAAGGTTAAATTCAACCTTACTTCTAACATTCAAAATTGCGCTAAACTAGCATCGAAGTTAGAAAAGTCAACGTTTTTTGGCTATTTTATTAGTTTTAAATAAGGATTATTCGGCCGCAGGAGTGGTTTCTTGCTCTTCTTTTTTCAATTCTGCTAATCTTAGCTTATCTTCCTTTTGAGCCTCTTTATCCCAACCCATTTTAGTTAAACCTGTGCCAGCTGGAACCAGTCTTCCTACAATGACATTTTCCTTTAAACCTTCTAAATTGTCAACTTTTCCTTTAATAGAAGCGTCAGTTAATACTCTTGTTGTTTCCTGGAAAGAAGCTGCTGAAATAAATGAGTTTGTTTGTAAAGATGCTTTAGTTATACCTAAAAGAACTCTTTCAAAAGAAACTGGTTTTTTCTTATCGTTTGATAATTTTTCGTTAATCACTTTTATGTCGTTAAAATCAATTATTTCACCTAGTAGTAGTTCAGAGTCTCCGGGGTCTTTTACTTCTACTTTTTTAAGCATTTGTCTTACTATAGTTTCTATATGTTTATCATTAATGACTACACCTTGTAATCTATAAACTTCTTGGACCTCGCTTACAAAATATTCTGTTAATTTTTCTACACCTAATATTCTTAAAATATCATGCGGCGCAGGACTTCCGTCTAATAAATACTCCCCTTTTTTAATTTTTTCACCTTGGTTAAAGTTAACATGTTTGCCTTTAGGTATTAAATAATTTGAAGTTTCACCTTTTAAGGAAACTATAGATATTTTTTGTTTACCTCTAACTTCCTTTCCAAATTCTATTACTCCATCGTTTTCAGCTATGATAGCACTATCCTTTGGTCTTCTAGCTTCAAAAAGTTCTGCTACTCGCGGTAAACCACCTGTAATATCTTTTGTTTTTGATGTTTCTTTTGGAAGTCTTGCTAACACATCGCCAGCTGATATTTTTTGTCCATCTTTAACTGATAAGATTGTGTCTGGTACTAAATAGTATCGAGCTTCATTTCCGTCTGCTTTTTTTATAATTTCTCCCTTATCAGATCTCAGTGTTAGTCTTGGTTTTAACTCAGAATTTTTACTTACTGATTTCCAGTCAGTTACAGATTTAGATGATATACCTGTGGCATCATCTAAAGTTTCTGTAATAGATGTACCTTCTACTAAATCCATATAATTAACGATACCAGAAGTTTCAGCTATAACTGGTAAAGTATACGGATCCCACTCAGCAATTTTTTTACCTTTTTCTATGTTATCTCCATCCTTGAAGAAAAGTTTAGATCCATAATTAACTTTATAAATT
>MDTB01210020.1_pt1 | contig 26085 bp, 6 predicted proteins | sample 811161 | NCBI WGS metagenome assembly MDTB01 (sample SAMN05326650, study PRJNA326480) | marine metagenome | isolation source: seawater | place: Mediterranean Sea | collected 2009 | reverse complement strand
TCCAATATCTTCAGCATCTGCACCCATTTCGATTGCTAAGCATCCTTCAGAAATCATATCACCTGCATTTTGGCCAACAATACCAATACCCAGAATTTGTTTGTTTTCAGGATTAAAAATTGTTTTTGTTAGACCTTCTGTCCTACCGTGTGCAATAGCTTTACCGCTCGCTCTCCATGGGAATTCACCCTTTTTATAAGGGATATTTTGTTCTTTTGCTTGGGCCTCTGTTAGCCCAGCCCAAGCAATTTCAGGATCTGTAAATATAACTGCAGGGATACATTTTGCATCATTTTTTGCTGGTAATTCAGCAATTACTTCAGCAGCAACATGGCCTTCATAAGTTGCTTTATGTGCTAGCATTGGATTCCCTATAATATCTCCAATGGCATACACATTTGCTATTGAAGTTCGCATTTTAGAGTCTACCTTTATAAAACCATTCTCATTAACTTTTATACTGGTATTTTCTAATCCAATATTAATAGAATTTGGTTTTCGACCTACCGCGACTAGAACTTTATCAAACTTTTCTTCTGTTATTTTATTTTTTGATTCAAATGTAACATTTAAAAAATTATTTTCTGTTTTTATGTCAATTACTTTTGTTCCAAGTTTTATAGCTTGAAATTGATTTTTAAGCCTTTTTTGTAATGGATTAACTAAATCGGAATCCGCTCCAGGCAGAAGTGTTTCTAAGAATTCAACAACTGTTACTTTTGAGCCAAGCCCATGGTACACTGTTCCCATTTCTAATCCAATATAACCACCGCCAACAACTAATAATTTTTTAGGAATATCATTTAATTCTAATGCATTAGTTGAATCCATAATACGATCATCATCTGGAAAAATTGAAACCTTAGCAGGAGATGATCCTGTTGCGATTATACAATTATCAAAAGTTAAATCAATTTCTTCTGATTCAGATGAGATTTTTATCTCTGAGTTAGATTGAAATTTAGCTATACCAGTAATAACACTAACATTTCTTGCTTTAGCTAATGCTGAAATTCCTTTGTTTAATCTTGAAATAACAGATTCTTTCCACTTTCTCACACTATTTAAATCAACATTAGGTTCTGAAAATTTCACTCCCATCTTTTTTAAATCTAGTGCTTCATCCATTACTTTCGTGATGTGAAGAAGTGCTTTTGATGGAATACAACCAACATTCAAACATACACCACCTAAATTTATATTTTTATCTATTAATGTAACTTTAAATCCTAGGTCAGCGGCTCTAAATGCTGCAGCATATCCACCTGGACCTGCTCCTATAATAGCAACTTGAGTATTTAATTTTTTGGTCATTAATATAAATCCAATCCTGGGATTTTTTCTATATCAGCCATTAAACTTGAAAGAAGTTTCGTGAATCGTGCAGCATCCGCACCATCGATTACACGATGATCATAAGATAAAGATAATGGTAGAATCAATCTCGGTTTGAATTCGCTTCCATTATACACTGGTTCCCATTTAGTTCTAGATAATCCTAAAATTGCGACTTCAGGTGGATTTACAATTGGAGTAAATGCAGTTCCACTAATACCGCCTAAACTAGAAATTGTAAAACATCCGCCTGTAAGCTCATCAGGTTTAATTTTTTTATCTTTTGCTCTAATAGATAAATCTTCAAGTTCTACAGCTATTTCTGGTATAGATTTTTTATTAATATCACGAATAACGGGGACAATTAAGCCGTTAGGAGTATCAACAGCAATGCCAATATGGAAATATTTTTTTATAATTAAGGACTCTCCTGTAGCGTTTAAACTAGAATTAAATTCTGGAAAGTCTTTTAGTGCTTTAACTATTGCCTTCATTATAAATGGTAAATAACTCATCTTAGGACTTGATTTTGATTTAGAGTTATTTAATAATTTCCTGAGTTTTTCTAAAGCAGTTATATCTGCTTCATCAAATTGTGTAACATGAGGAATTGTATTCCATGCAGTCTGTAAGCGTTGTCCACTAATTTTCCGAATTTTATTTAATGTTTGATACTCTATATCACCAAATTTAGAAAAATCAGTAGATGGTAGTTGAAAGCCTATAGAAGGAGAAAAAGATTTTTCTTCATTTAATTTTGTTTTAATAAAATTTTGAACATCATCTTTAGTAATTCTTCCTTTAGCACCAGTTCCTGAAATCAATCCCAATTCACAACCCAATTCTCTTGCAAATCTACGTACCGATGGACTAGCTGATACAGGTTTTTTTTTGGTTTGTTCTTTTTCGAGAGAATTATTAGACTTAGTCTCCAATATTTTAGAATCTATTAGCTGAGTTTTTGATTCGTCAACTTTTCTATTTTCTAATGTTTCTTTTTTTGTAGGTTCAGTCTCATTGAGTGTAGGTTCAGTCTCATTGAGTTTTTCAATTATGAAAATTTCAGTTCCAGGACTAATATTATCACCATTATTGATTAATACTTCTTTAATTACTCCGTCGACAGAAATAGGTATCTCCATTGATGCTTTTTCAGTTTCAATAATTAAACCAATATCATCTTTGGTTACTTTATCACCAATACTTACGGAGATTTCACTAATTTCAACTTGGTCAATGCCTTCTCCAATATCAGGGAGAATAATTTTGTCACTCATAATTTATTTAATTCTTAATTTAGTATAATAAAAGACTACTATAATTTAGGTGTTATTTTTCTTTCATGTCAAAGATGATAATAAGATAAAAAAATATAATCTACTGAAATAGGGGACTTACCTTATTCTGATCGATATTATATTTTTTTATAGCATTAGAAACAAGTTTGGTATCAATTTTATTTTCTCTTGCAAGAGCATCTAATGCTGAAAAAACAATATAGTACTTATCAACTTCAAAAAAACTTCTTAATCCCTCTCTAGTGTCACTTCTACCAAATCCATCAGTGCCTAAGGCTGTATAATATCTCCTTCTGATGAATGGTGCAACCTGTTCTGCAACTAGTTTCACATAGTCACAAACAGCGATTATTGGTCCATCATATTTCTCCATACATTCATAAATATATGGCATTTTATCTTCCTCTTCTGGATGCAAACGATTATATCTATATACTTCCTCACCATTTTTACGGAGTTCATTATAACTTGTTATACTCCAGATATCTGATTCAATTTTCCAATCCTTTCGAAGAATTTCTGAAGCCTCAATGACTTCATTAATCAGAGAACCACTACCAAATAATTGTACTCGTAAATCAGATTTACCACCTTCCTTAAATAAATACATACCTCTTATAATTCCATCTTCACATTTTTTTGGCATTTTAGGATGTGAATAGTTTTCATTTTCAAGAGTCAAGTAGTAAATCACATCATCATTTTCTTGATACATTCTTTTTAAGCCATGTTGAATAATAATTGCAATTTCATATGCAAATGCCGGATCATAAGAAATTACATTAGGAACAACCGATGCCTGAAGCAGGCTATGACCATCCTGATGCTGCAGACCTTCACCATTAAGTGTTGTTCTGCCAGCGGTACCACCAATCAAAAACCCTCTTACTCGCATATCAGCTGCTGCCCAAATCAAATCACCAATACGCTGAAATCCAAACATTGAATAATATATAAAAAATGGAATCATATGAATATTATTTGTGCTGTGAGACATACCGGCCGCAATAAATGATGACATTGCACCTGCTTCTGTAATTCCTTCTTCAAGAATTTGACCTTGAACATCTTCTCGATAATATAAATATTGATCTGAATCAACAGGGTCATACTTTTGTCCAGCATGAGAATAAATTCCATATTGTCTAAATAAAGGTTCAATTCCGAAAGTTCTAGCTTCATCAGGGATGATTGGAACAATATTTTTACCTATATTTTTGTCTTTTAACAAACTAGCCATTAATTTGACAAAAGCCATAGTTGTGGAGAATTCTCTATCCCCACTATCTGCTAAATGAGATTTAAGATCTACCAATTTAGGTATATTTAACTTTTCTGATATACTTGAACGTTGAGGTAAAAAACCGCCTAAATTTTGTCTCTTGTTTTTAAGGTATTTAATTTCTTCGCTATCATCATTAGGTTTGTAAAATGGCGCATCCACGCATTCTTCATCGGACATTGGAATATCAAACCTTGATTTGAATTGAATCAATTCTTTCTCATTTAATTTTTTTTGTTGATGAGTGATATTTCTTCCTTCACCAGACTCTCCAAGGCCATAACCTTTAATAGTCTGAGCTAGAATTACTGTGGGTTGACCTTTGTGATTAACTGCTTCTTTGTAGGCTGCAAATATTTTAGCAGGATCATGGCCTCCCAAATTAAGGTTACTAAGATCGTCATCTGATAAGTGTTCGACCAATGGAAGTAATTCTGGATATTTACCCCAAAATTCTTTTCTAACATATTCACCGCCTTCTACTACATATTTTAACGCTTCACCATCTAGAAGTTCATTCATCCTTTTAACAAGAAGTCCTGAGCTATCTTTTTCAATAATTGAATCCCAATCGGAACCCCAAATAACTTTAATAACATTCCATCCAGCACCTCTAAAGGCACCTTCTAGTTCTTGGATTACTTTCGAATTACCTCTAACTGGTCCGTCAAGTCTTTGCAGGTTACAATTAACTACAAATATAAGATTATCTAACTTTTCTCTAGATGCTAATGTTAGGGCTCCTAAAGATTCTGGTTCATCCATCTCTCCATCACCTAAAAACGCCCATACTTTACGCTCACTTTTTTTAGTTATCTTGCGGTCACTTAAATATTGGAGGAATCGAGCTTGATAAATTGCTTGTAAAGCACAAAGACCCATTGAAACTGTAGCAAATTGCCAAAAGTTTGGCATAAGCCAAGGATGAGGATATGAAGAAAGTCCTCCTTCTTTTGCAAGCTCCTGTCTGAAATTGTGAAGTTTTTTTGAACTTATACGACCTTCTAAATAAGCACGAGCGTAAACCCCGGGAGTTACATGTCCTTGGAAGTAAACCATATCTTCGCCTTTAGGATTATCTTTGCCCTTAAAAAAATGATTAAATGCAACTTCAAGTAAGGTTGCTCCCGATGCATAAGACGAAATATGTCCACCAATCCCGTGATGTTCTTTGTTGGCTTTAACAACCATTGCCATAGCATTCCATCGAATGAGTGATTTAATTCGCCTTTCAATTTTTCTATCTCCAGGAAATTGAGTTTGCTGCGAAAGAGGGATAGTATTAACATAGTCAGTGTATGGCTTAAAGGGCATTCTCAAGCCATTTCTACGACCAAAAGAGATTATTTTTTCAATTAAAAAGTGCGCACGATCTATTCCTTCCGACTCTATAATTGATTCTATAGAATCAAGCCATTCTTGCGTCTCTTGTGGGTCTGTATCATATTCATTGTTGATAGGATTCATTAAAATTCCTTTTATAGCAAATTAGTTTATAATCACTTATGTAAAATTACCATGAAAAGTAAATTCTATGAAAAGAGATTAATATTTTTTATTCAAATAAAATCCTAAAAAAAACTGCATAAAACTAGGTGCAAATAGAGGTTTTAACTTAAATTTGAGACTTTAATAAAAACTAAATTTAATAATGAAAATTGCCTTTTTAACAGCAGGAGGACTTGCTCCTTGTTTATCAGCCTCGATTGGAAGATTAGTTGAACAATATTACCTAAAATTCCCAGACTCAAAAATGATAGGATATTTGAACGGTTATAAAGGATTATTAATGGGTAACTCGATTAATTTCACCGAACAGGTTAAAATTAATTCAAAAGTTTTATATAATTTTGGAGGAAGTCCAATTGGAAATAGTAGAGTAAAATTAACTAATATTGATGATTGTATCAATAATGGCTATATTAAAAGGGGTGAATTGCCCCTTGAAATAGCTGCAAAGCAGTTAGTAGATGATGAAGTCGATATTTTACACACAATTGGAGGCGATGATACAAATACAACCGCCGCTGATCTTGCAAAATATTTAGAAGAAAATAATTACAATCTAACTGTTGTTGGTTTACCGAAAACGGTAGATAATGATGTTTACCCAATAAAACAAACACTAGGAGCTTGGACAGCCGCTGAACAAGGTGCTAGCTTTTTTAGAAATATTGCAAATGAGAACACGACAAATAGCAGAAGTCTGATTATACATGAGGTTATGGGACGAAATTGCGGCTGGCTCACTGCGGCGACTGCTTTAGAATATAAAAAGATTTTAGATGCAGAAACGTTTTTACCTGAAATTTTAATTGAAAGAGAAAGATGGGATATTGATGCAATATACATCCCTGAAATCGAGCTGAATATAGAAAAGGAAGTTTCTAGACTAAGAATGATGTTAGATAAGAAAGGTTCTGTAAATATTTTTCTAAGTGAGGGAGCCGGCCTAAAATCTATAACTTCAGAAATGGAATCGCGAGGAGAAAAAGTTAATAAAGATGCTTTTGGACATGTAAGGCTTGATGAAATAAATCCTGGAAAGTGGTTCGCTAAGCAATTTTCACAGAGAATTGATGCTGAAAAAACATTAGTACAGAAAAGTGGATACTATGCTAGGTCAGCAAAACCATGTGAGAAAGATTTAAAATTGATTTTTAAATCTGCAGATTTAGCACTGAAGTCAGCTTTAAAAAATCAGAGTGGAGTAGTTGGTATAGATGAGCAAAACGACAACGACCTAAGATGTATTGAGTTTGAAAGAATTAAAGGTGGAAAGCCATTTAATCCTGAAGTAGGATGGTTTCAAGAAATGTTAGTTGAAATTGGTCAACTTAGTAAAAATAAAAATTAATACGTGAATTATCGTAATGACTTTATTAAAGTTACAAATGAAGTAGCTGTTTCTATAAAACTAATCTCGCGGGTTATTAGAGCAGATATTTGAGTAAAAGAATTGCCTTAAAATAATAATTAATAACTATTAAATGACTGTGATTAGTATCACAGAACAGTTTTAATAATAGATATTAGTATAAATTTTTAGCATTGAGCTTGGAAAATAAGAAGGTGATGTAATAAATTGTAATTGTTGTTTTCAGGTTTTAAAAAAAGAATGACTAGCAACACAACACAGGGGAAAAAAATGATAAGATACATCAACACAAATTTTAGAATTAAAATTACTGTAATTTTTTTAGTTTTCGTCAGTTTAGCCTACTCAGTTAATACGCCTTGCGAATTGCCTGCAGATCATATCTATCTAAATGATGGTGAAGTTTGGTACAATGTTGAGTCAGATATTGGTGGATTTCAGTTTAATATTGATAATGCAATTGTTAACAGTTCTTCAGGTGGTGATGCTGCCTTGGCTGGTTTTGTTGTTAATGCGAGCAATACTACTGTGCTCGGATTCTCGTTTTCTGGTGCTTCTATCGATTCTGGTTGTGGAGTATTAACAAATTTGTCTGTTTCTGGTGAGGCAACAGGTTTAAGTGGGATTGTTATGTCGAACCCCTCTGGTGTTGCATTTGATGTAGAATATTATATTATAGAAGACGGTTGTGACGATTTAGATGAAGATGGTTTATGTGATGATGTAGATGATTGTATTGGATTTTATGACGAGTGTGGCGTTTGTAATGGTTCTGGTATACCTGAAGATAGCTGTGATTGTAATGGGAGCATAGATTTAGGCTGCGGTTGCGACGAGCCTGGTCCGACTGGCTGCGATAATCAGTGCGATTCTGTCTTAGAGAGCGATCAATGCGGTGTATGCGGAGGAGATAATAGTACTTGCGAAGATTGTTCAGGTGTTCCTAATGGTGATGCAGAAATTGATGATTGTGGTGTATGTGGTGGTGAAAACGACTGTTTGAATGATAGTCATTATAACGTTGAAATAGAAGAAACGGGTATAAGTCAATTAATTATTTTTGAAGATACAATTAATGAATTGCAGGCTGGGGATGAACTTGGAGTTTTTGATTTAGCAGGAATTTTGCCAAATTCAGATTGTGGTGATGAGTCCTATGGAGAATTATTGGTAGGTGCTGGGGTTTGGAGTAATAGTCAGCTTGAGATTATTCCTATTGGCTCATCTACGGCTCCATGTCTTGGTGGTGGAGGTGTTTTGCCTGGCTTTGTTTCAGGTAACTCGATGGAAGTACGTATATGGAGAGATGGGGAAGAAATTATTCCACAAATTGAGTTTTCTTTCGGCGACGGAGAGTTTGGAGAATTACTACCTGATGTGATTTCATCATTAATTTTGTGTGAAGGTATTATAGATGAATGTGGTTTATGTAATGGTGATAATTCTTCTTGTACTGACTGCTTAGGTGTTGTGAATGGAGATGCTGAAGAGGATTGTTTGGGTATATGTGGCGGTGGTGCAGAATTTGATGAATGTGGTGTTTGTAGTGGCGATAATTCGTCATGTTCTGGTTGTACAGATGTTTATGCAGATAATTTTAATCAAGAGGCAATTTTAGATGATGGTTCATGTCAATTCCCACCTATTGATATTGATGAACCGGAAGAATTGGCGTTTTATGATAGTAGTGTTAATATTGATCTTCCAGGGGTGATTTTTGAAGAAGTAGAAGTGAATATTGATATACCTGCAGGTGCGTTGGATATTCCGGAAGGTACTGAAGTTACTTTGGAAGCCTCTGAAGTTTCGGAGAATCAAATTCAAGACATTATTGATAGCTCCTCGTCTGCAGAAGCTGGTTTAGAAGTGTTTGAAGGTATTTCTTTTGAGGCGACTGATGAAAATGGTGTTACTGTAGATTTATCTGAAGGAGCAACGCTAGATGTTGAGATAACGTTTGAGCCAGAACGAAATGATTATGATTTAGGTTATATATCTGAGGGTGGAGAGATTATTGCCCTAGGAGCAGATTGTGTTGATAATAGTGATGGAACGTGGACATGCAATGGTGATGGACCAGGATTTGGATCTTACATTGTCTATTCATTTGATGAATCCATTGTAATAGAGGGCTGCACTCTGGCTTTTGCATGTAATTATGATGAAGGGGCTACTTTGAATGATGGAGGTTGTCTATATTTTGATGAATGTGGTGAGTGTGGTGGTAATAATTCTACGTGCGCAGGTTGTGATGGAGTAGCAAATAGTGGGCTAGAACTTGATGAGTGTGGAGTGTGCAATGGTCCGGATGCAAGTTTTGAATGTGAAGATGGTTCTTTTGTATGCGAATATGCAGACTGTTGTAATGTAATTCAAGGATTCTATCCAAGTTATGGACCTGGTTGCGCATGGAACCCAATAGTCTCTACAGTTCAGTCATATATTATTTTTGATGAGATTACATTTCAGGGCGAACAGATTAGCCAAGGACTAGAGGGTGGTTCTAATGGCCAGTGCCCTGATGGTGATTGTGATATTTTAACAGCAATTTATAATGGTCAAAGTGTCGGTTGGTCTTATTGTCCAGAAATTAATAATGGTATAACAATAGCGATTGAAACAAATGATGGTACAACTGCTGGGACAGAAAATTACCCTGCTATTAATGCAGCATTTGCTCCAATAGTTTCATTTAATTTTTATGATGCGAGTGAAAATAGGACATATTACAGCGTTGCTTCTTCTCCTTTACAAACTGGAGCAGCATATTTATTTGGGAATCTTGAAATAAATGGAGATGAAGATTACCAGAGTTGTGATGGCTTTTTATTTGGTGAAAGTACTTGTTTCGACCAAGAGCCAGGCTGTCCTTTATCTTATGATTCAGATTTTAATCCAAATGCTGGTATAGCAGATTGCAGTTATTGTAGTGTTGATTATGATTTCTGTGGTTGTACAGACCCAGAAACATCAACCTATAATTCTGAGGCTACTTTAAATGACGGTTCATGCGAATATGGATTTTCATTTACTCACCAATTAGGCTTTGGAAACAACTTAATTAGTTTCCCTGGTTATTTAGAAAACGATAGCTCTCAAAATCTCTTGGAAGGCTTAATTTTAGAAGGTCCAAATGTTGCATTTTTGCTTAGTCAGGGACTTGGCTTATTTAATACATCCGGCGGATGGTCTGGGAATTTAAATAATATTTCGCCAACGTCTGGCTATTGGTTGAATGTTGAAGGCTCTCATAACTGGACAATTGAGTTTAGTTCAGCATTAGAACCATGTACATCATATGAAATTGGTTTCGGAAACAATTTATTATCATATAAATGGGGGGATGATAATGCCCTTACGCTAGAAGCACTAGGAGGTTCCAATGAAGATGGTACAGGATTTGCCGATCAAAATTTTAATTTCATCTTAGGACAAGGCGTAGGGCTGTTTAATACGGTAAATGGATGGTCTGGTAATTTAAATACCCTTACGCAAGGTAAGGGATATTGGGTTAATATTTCAAATAGTAATATTGACTTTAGGTGGGGTTTTAGTCAATGTTCAGATGTCAATGGTTCAACTACTACCTCAGAACCTATACTGGCAAAACAGATGCTTTCAGATTTCAAGTTCACCCAATCTACTGAGCAGGCTTTTTATTTAATAAGAAATATAAAAATTGACGGCAATCAACCGAAAATAAATGATATAGTTTTAGCTTATAATGGTGACATCTTAGTAGGCTCCACGTATTGGGAGGGAGAATATACCGTATTGCCTGTAATGGGTAAGGATTTTTCAGGGCAAACAAGTGGTTTTTGTGAAACTGGAGATAATATTAAATTAAAAATTTACAGGCATATTGAAGGAGATATATTAGACTTGAACGGGAAAATAGACCCATGGGATAATTTGCTAGTAACTGAAATTAATATGCTTAAAGGGCAGGATTTTCATGAAAGTCCTGTTTCTTTTAGTATTAAAAAAGCATATCCGAATCCATTTAATCCTGTGACTAATTTTAACATAAATATCCCAGTGGATGAATTTACTCATTTAGGGATATATGATGTTAAAGGGAAATTAGTAGAAACAATTGTTAATGAAAAATTGGCTGCTGGTTCTTATCAATTTAATTGGAATGCCGAACAGAGTCCCAGCGGTTTATATTTTATCAAGGCTCAATTTAGAAATACTATTTTGTCAGAAAAAATAATACTGGTTAAATAAAATTTTGAAAATACATAAATATATATCATTTTTTGCCGCAATAGCAATTTTGATTGGTGGTGGTTATTATCCGAGTTATGGTCCTGGATTTGAATGGAATACAATTGAATCTACGACTAATGCATTTATTATATTCGACTCAATCAATATCGATGGAGTAGAAATTGATTCCGGTCAGGAAGGTGGTGTATCAGGGAGTTGTCCTGGGAATGATTGCGATATAGTTGGTGCAATTTACAATGGTATATGTGTTGGCTGGACTTATGCACCAGTAGTTAATGGGGGAGTGACTTTAGGTATACAGCTAAATGATGGACTTACCAGTGGTATAGAAGATTATCCACAAGTTAACGCTGCCTTTGCTCCAGTAGTAACATTTAATTTATTTGATGTTAGTGAAGGGGTTATGTTTTATAATATTGCCTCTTCACCTTTACAAGTTGGGACTGCCACTTTATTTGGTGCTTTGGAGGTTGTAGGAGATGGTGATTTTCAGAGTAGTGATGGATTTTTATTTGGAGAGCCAACAGATTTTCCTTTAGGTAATCCTGTCTGTAATGTAGTTGCTGGGCCTGATGGTTATTATGTGAATTTCACACCTTTCGGTGCTAGTGGTAACTCTTTACTGTGTGGCTATGGTGGTTGTATGGACAGCTCTGCCGATAATTACGATAGCTCTGCTGTTGAGGATGATGAGTCATGTGTTTATGCTGGATGTACCAATGAAGATGCTATAAATTATAACTTAGATGCTACAATTGATGATGATTCTTGCGGATTTGTAGGATGCAATGATCCAACTGCAGGTAATTTTGTAGAAAATGGCCCTAATTATACTGGTCAATTATATGATTGTTCAGGAAATCCTGGAATACTAGATATGAGCTGCTGCCAGTTTATGGGATGTAATGTTGAGGGAGCCACAAACTATGTCGATACAAGTTCAGATTGCTTGGGAGAGGTAGGCGGTAATAATGACTCTTGCTGTACTTATGCTCCTACTGATATAAATACGTCGTTTATTGTGATAGAAGAAATTGTAAATTCAGAAATATATTCAACTTCTAATTTAGAACTTTCATGGAATGAATCTGATAGCTGCCCTGAGGGTACGGAGTGGAGTTATTTAGTATGTTTAGATAATTCATCGGACTGTGATACTACATCTGCAAATTCAATTATTTATGATATTGGGTGGAATAATTCTGTTGGTTATTCAATTTTTGCATATGGTTGCGCTTTGGATATTTATGATGAGTTGTATGGTTTTGAAGTAAGTGGTACTCTGAATTCAGATGAAAGACCAGTCCCCGAAGTACCAAATACTCTAGCTATAGTTGATGATTCGGGTGAAGGCTATGTGGAGTTGTCTTGGAATAATGCCTATCAAGCAGATTACTACAATATTGTATTTACTAATATAAATAATATGGAGGATTTAATTGAGTTTAGAGCGTCAGGCGATAGTTCTGACATAGTTATTTCAACTGAAAATGGAATGTCTTCTGCAATTTTATATCCTTTAGGTGCAGGTAAAACTTATAGTGCTAAAATTTCATCAGTTAATTTAAATTCTTTTAATGAAGAGCAGAACTCTTCCTATAGCTTAGACACGGAGAATATTGTAGTTTTAGATTTTCCTGAAGCTCCAATAGGTGGTTTTATGGATGTTGATACGACTTCTTATCCTTATAGTATTGAGCTTTTATGGGACTCTGCTCCAAATTATGGTACATATCTTCAGGAGTGGACATATGAAATTTTCCAAACTGGTATAGGTTCAATTATTTCAACAACAGAGAATTCTGCGTTAGTTTCTGGTTTAAACGCTCAATCTTCATATGAATTTATAATAACTGCTACTTCTGGATACGGACAGATTCAAGGAGCACCTTTTATTGTATCTACTACGGCTGATGGCGATGGTGCTGATTGGGGTTTTCAGGTAAAAGTAAATCATTTAGGTTATGGGTATATTCCTGTAGATGATGAAAATAATTTTTTTGGCTTTGCTGATGAGGCGACAAATTATTACGATAATAATCTAGACATTGTTGAGCCACCATCAGCGTCAGATTTTGTGAAGTTTTATTTTTTAAGAGAAGATTGGGAAGAGGATCAAATAGGGTGGGGAAGTCATTATACTCAGGAAGTAAGAAGTCGTCATGATGAAGAGTATGCTTTTGATAACTATTCAGAAGAAGATTTAGCCATTTTTAATGCACAGTTAATCTCAAATATGCCTGGTTTTGCGACACTTGATTTTGATTTAATTAACTTCTATGGTGATGCACCAGTTAATAAAACAGATGCAAATTATTGCCCTGTATTTTTAAAATTAATAGCTTTTGATGAAATTAAATATTATAAAATTGAGGATAATACTAGAATTACAATACAGATAAATGGTTGGACTGAATATGATATGGAGTTTATTGTTGGTAATATGGTTCCGGTTGAAATTGATAATTTTATTGGAATGGCAAATAATACACAGTCAGACCCATTTAATTTACGTCCTTTCATAGATTTAAGCTGGGAGAACCATGATGAGTGTGTGTTGCATAATGACGTCGAGATTTGTAATTCAATTTCATCACGATATCCACAGACAAGTTACGTTATAGAGTTTAATGATGGTTCGGAGGATGTAGAACTTTCTACTGATATACTTTCTTATTCACATCCAGAGGTTGGAAGTTTATCTTATGAAACAGAATATAGTTTCATTTTAAGCGGTAAAAATAATTCTGGAAAAGGAGAATCATCCCAAATAAGTGTTCAAACTTTTGATAACTTGTCGCCAAATGCATACGCTGGTAGTTCTTATGATGATGAATGTGTATGGGATGATTATGGATGTGGTAATACATATTTAACTCCTCATGACGGAAATCCAAACTCATCAAACGTAGAAGTTACTCTGAGAGGATCTGGCTTTGACCCTGAAGGTTTAGGTTTACGCTTTTATTGGAATCAAATTTCGGGTGATAGTATAGCTGATTTATCTGAGACTTACAGTATTCAATCATTAATAGACTCAGCAGTTCATGAGCCAACCTTTCAAGCAGGGTTGGCATTAAGTTCTCAACCTCTCGTTTATGAATTTGAGCTAGCTGTAACAGATACATTTCCAATTGGCTTGACTCAGAATAATGGTTTTAGTGTAAATAGGGATACGGTTAAGATAACTATCTTACCTGAGAGCAATTTAAGCCCTGTTTCCTTCCTTGATGTAACTAGGACTTACAATGAAGCTGGCGATCTAGTTAAGTCTGTAGATTATATATGTATGGCTGGTGATACAATTATATATAATTTTGAAGAAAATTCTGTAATCACTAACCAAGATGAGTGCGAACAAACTGATGGTGAATGGGTTCAGCATAATGTGAATGATTTTTTAAATTGGAATTGGGAGGCTGAAAATCAAATTGGGCCGATTTGGAGAGTACCACATGATGGTAATCCTATTACAAATTTTGCAAACATTCAATTAGTCAATAAATCGTATGACTTGGATGGTGGGGAGAGCTTTTCTGATATCAATAATAATGGTCTATGGGACTTAGATGAGATTTATACCGATATAAATCAAAATGGCCAATACGATGAGCAATTAGATGAAATATACACTTTATGGAACAGGACGACACCTCCTGAAACCTATATAGATGCAAATAATAATGGGATATTCGATTATGGCGAGCCATTTAATGACTTAAATAATAATGGATATTACGATTGGTCTGAAGCAATTAACTTAGATGTCTTGACAACAAGGTCTACGCCAGGAGTAGATACTGTTCAGATTTTTATAGAAGATTCTTATGGTTATAAGGATACTTCGCAAATGATAATATTAATTTTAGAAGAGCCTAATGAGGAACCTGTAGTAAGCATAGGTCAAGATAAGATTGTATTTATAGAGCCAGAATATGAAAGTACTTACAGTTATAAATGTGATAATCCAGAAGATGAATGCTATCCAATAATAACTGATGCTGATAATGATGTTAATAATATAGTTGATACATTAAGCATATCATGGCATAATGGAAGTAATAATATTGAAGAAGAATTTATACTGCCTGAAGGTGACCATGAATTAACATTATGTGCTACAGATCCATATGGAGCAGAGGCATGTGACACAAAAGTTATTACGGTATATCAAGAGCCATTGCCTGATAAGGTTAATTCTTTTAATTCATATCAGGACCTATATTATATCGAGCTTACTTGGGAAGCATCAGATTTATTAAACTTAAGTGATGAATATTCTGATTTAGGATATGATGACTCTTTATTGCAGCATATTGAAATGTACCCATATAATTTGAATGCAGCCAGATATGAAATTTATAGGAATAATGAATTATTAAGTATAGTAAATCGTGAAACTATAGATCAGACTGAATTTAGGTATATAGATAATGGATTAAACCCATCTACGACTTATGAATATAAAATCATACCGTTGAATAGTCATGGAAGAGCAGGAGTGCCAAGTGATGATAAAATTATTTCTACGACAGACAGGCCTACAATACGCCTAGTATCACCTAATGGGACTGAGATTTGGGCTTCTTCCTATTATGATCTAAGTTTGGGGCAGGAGATTATTAGAGCATTTCCTGTAGACTGGGAAATGACTTCAGTACAGAATATTCAAAAAATCAATATTTATGTTTCTCATGATAATGGTCAAACGTGGGAGCAGGCAGAGAACTTTTATGAGAAAAATATTGAAGCTGTATGTTCAGATGGAGAATCTAGTAACAATGAGTGTGAGGATATAAATTTAGAGTTATACCTCAATCCAATGTCGTGCGAGGCGATGGGGCATAAATGGGTTTATGACGGCATTGATAAATGTTTTGCTCAGTTAGTAGAATTAGATAGTTATTCTGAAGATGCCTCTAATCAGGATCTCGCAGTGCAAGAATACACTCAAGATGCATATGCAATCAGCCCGCAAATAGATTTTACTTTAGACTCAGATCCCGAATTGATTTTTAATCAAGGTGATCAATACATTATTCAAGATGTAGTGGAAGATGCAACCTACATTAAAGGAGAAGGTATTGAAATTAATCATAATACACTTGTTAAAATCGTTGCATATGACAGAGGTGATTATTTTGATATCTATAACGAAACCCCTCCAAATGGATGGAATAGTTCTGTAACAATGATAGAAGATGTCAGCGATGGTTCATTTACGCTTTCTTCAAATAAAGTGACTCGGATATTCGATATTGGGTGGCATTTATTTGGGCCACCCGTTAAGCCGTATATCCCAAGAATGTTTGATGCGTTCCAAGAGCCACACGGGTTTGGTGATTGGGCATATGATTGGATTTCTTTTGCTCAAAGCGGCTCTTTTTCAGATTTATATATGCAGATGGGTAGAGCTTATTATCTAAATAATACATCTATTGGTAATCTAACTATATATGGAGATCCTGTAATCAATTCAGATTTCCTTGAATATGATATTAGTGATATAAATAGTGGAAATTATTCAATAGCAGATATAAAATTAAATAAAGGATGGAATTTGATTTCTAATACATTAGTTCGACCGATTACAAAATATAATTTTGAGGTCATCCACTTGGAAGATAATTCAAATTATACATATGATCAAGCTGTGAGTTACGGATTTGTTCAGCCAAATATTTATGGATATGAGTCTGGCTATTATACAACAAATTCAATTTATCCATTTGAAGGTTATTTCTTACATGCGGCTCGTGGAGATATGTTGTTAAAAATTAGACCTCATGACTTTGAGCAGCTGGGTAAAGTCGTTGAGAATGATGTATGGGAGTTAGAATTAACAGCAAAAATCGAGGATAATAATTATAGGGATAGGATTGTTGTTGGCTTAGGACAATCTTCGAAGGATGGATTTAAATATGGTGAAGATGAGGTTAAACTTCCACCTTTTACAGATGAAGCTGTATTAAATTTAGCTATTGAAGAAAATTTCATTGGGGAAATCGATGAAAATGGAAATATTGCAGAGTCAAATTTATATTATTCAAGTATCAAGTCTATGATTAATGAACACCAAAGTCAAGTATGGAAAATTAATTTTGAAAATAATTTACCTGAATCACCGCTAGAGTTGTCATGGCATTTTGAAGAAATAAATGATGATATTGACATTAATTTATATTTTGAAGGTAAGGTTGTGAATATGAAGACTTTAAATAGCACTGTTTTAAATACATCTTCGTATGGTTCATTCATTTTAGTAGTTGGCCAAAATCCACTTGCTTCAAGTCTAGGTGTTCCATTAAGGTTTAATTTAGGTCAAGCATATCCAAATCCATTCAATCCGGTAACAAGTTTTAAAGTTGAATTAAATAATGATGGTTATGCAAATATTAATATTTACAATGTTACAGGGCAATTAATTAAAGAAATTCATAATGGCTTTATGCCTGCAGGATACCATCAATTAAGCTGGGATGCGTCATATCAAGCTTCAGGTCTTTATATTTTAAAGGTTAAGCAGGGCGATAATAATGCAACTCAAAAATTATTATTAATAAAATAATTTGTGAGGAATATCATTTTTAAAATGGACGAATTAAGTAAACATTACATATGTCAAAATTTTAATTTTAAATTAAATAATAAAAGAATTTGTTTAACATAATGAAAAAAAATATTATAATTATATTATTTTTAATAGCAAGTACGATTTTGGCTCAAGAAAAATACACTCATGAGCCCACAGGACTTTATTTTTATGAAACAACGTTATATCAAAGCTTGTATATAGAATCTCTTGAAATTGACGATATTGAAGGTGTTCTAGCTGAATATAGTCTTGGATATCAGCCCACTGGTGGAGATGTGGAGCAGATGTTAAGTCCCTTAAATCCAGGTGATGCTGATGCTATTTTTATTTTTTATAGTGATGATCAATGGTTGACAGAAGATTGTGTAGGTTGGACTTATTTTGGTAGGAATGAAAATGATCTTACAGGCTTAAGAATTTATGGTAATGATGGTTCTACTGCTGAGTCTGAAGTAAGTAATTATCCTTCAAATGGTGCTGTAGGAAATATGTTTAGATTCAAGGTATATGATGCAAATGCGAATGCATTTGGTGAAGTAGATTTACTGAGTCAAACAGATGGTCATGTCAGTCAAAATATTCCATTAGATCAATTTTTTTATGCAAGCAATAATGTTGATGGTTTAAAATTAGAAGCTCAAAATATTTTTGGCTGTGAAGATGAAGATGCCTTCAATGAGAATCTTGATGCTACAGCTCCCTGCGCACTTTCTGATGAAGAAGATTGTCTGGATTGTGGGTATGAAGTATCAGAATTAATATTAGAAGCATATGTAGGCAATATGATTGTAGATGGGAATGAGCCTGTTTATTGTGACTCTACAGAGCATCCACTATATAATAGTGAGTCTGGAAATGATATAACGCTTACATGGGAGACTCCAACAACAAACCCGATAGTAACATCTGATCCAAATTTTCAGTGGATATATCGTATAGTTGTTGAATTTGAGGGTGCTCCTGCAGGTGCTATTGAGGTTGTTGATGTCAACTCATATGTGATTGAGGGAGATAACTATGATGTATCAATATGGGGATTACCAGTTGAAGTTTATGTATATGCATGGAACGGTTACAATGAGATTCAGAATCTCTATATGTCTTACTCTGGTGGTGAAAATTATGACCAAAACCAGATTCAACTACAGCTGTGTGATGAACCACTGCCAAACCCTCCAAGCAATTTAATTCCCGTTGCAGGTGAAGGTCAGGTTTTGCTTACATGGAACCGGCCAGATAATGACCATACACAATCTTACAATTTATACAGGAACGGAGATGAGGATAATCCAATAAATATTGTATCAGAAGAATATTTAGATGATGGCTTGGAATCAGACAGAAAGTATACATATTACGTTAAAGCTGTAAATAGTGGAGGCGTAGAAGGTGACCCTTCCCAAATAATCGAAGTTACCACTGATCCTATGAATCAAGTTCAAGATTATTATTTACGCGTTGGATTGCAAAGTATTGAATTAAATTGGGAACACCCAATTCCTTACAGTGGAGATAGTTATTATAATTATACAATTTATAAATGGCCTTCAAATATAGCTGATCCAGAAAATCAATGCGAGCCGGAGAATCCACCATGTGAAGAGGAAAATATAACAGGGTATTGTAATAATAATCTAGATATATTAAATCAGGAAGAGTGTGAAGATACTGGGCGTAAATGGATATATGATAAGCAGTGTGTATCATATACATACTATTTTGAAAATGTTATTCTTGAGGATGAAACTACTACGTCGCATGTTGAGGCTTTTTGGTTTGACTCAAACGGAGATAAAGTTTTTCAATTAGATGAAGAAGTTTCTGAGTATTTTAATTGTTCTGAGCCTAACCCACAGAGTCCTATGGGTATAACTCAAAATCGTTTGGTGATTGATGATAACCTAGATGATAGTCAGTATTATTGTTTTTCTGTAGTAGCAGAACATAGTCAAGGAAAGTCTGAGCATTCTAAAATTATTTGTGGTAAACCGCAACCTTTATTTAATTGGCAAATAGATATTGATGTTGAGCTTGAAGTTTCAAATACTTATTCAGTTTATGATACCTCAAATATTATTGGTTCGTCTGGTGGTAATGGCATGTGGGATCCAAATGAAAATTATACAGATGTTAATTTCAATGGAATATATGATGAAGGTGATATATTTGATATAGATGAACATGATATTGGAGCTACAGATGGATATGATCCTAGATTTGATCTACCAGAACCAATGACTCCACCGAATCAATGGGTGCAGCTTTATTTTCCCCATGAAAATGAAGGTATGTGGCAAAATAGTTTTAATTTAAATAAGTTTACACAAGATATAAGGGAATTAGAATATTACCAGAGCAATCCCAGGACTTGGCTTGGGCATATAGTCACTGATTCACCAGGAGAATTAAAGATTTCATTTGATATTAAGACTGAAATAAACGAAGATAATCCAAACGGAAACGAAGATACATTAAAGTTCTTTACCTTTATTCGAGGAGACTTTGTTGATGACCCTATAATGGTGCTCGATAAACTTGTTATCGACGGTCATTCAGGTGTTCATATGAGTAATGGGACCTGCCCTTTAACCCTGAGCGGTACAGAGAATGAATTGTGTAATGAAACTATCGAAGAGTTATTTGTTCAGCCAATGGATACAGTGCAATTTGCAATTACTGTAGGTTACAAACCTCCTCAGGCTCGTCAAGGGCTAGAAGCTATAGGTGATTACAGGCAGATTACAGTTTTTTGGGATGAGCCAGATGAATGCTGTTCTACAGATGACGGAATATTTCCGCCAGAGAATTATGATATTTTCAGAAATATGTCTATCTTCGGTGAAGATACAACAAATTCTATGATAATGGATGGGCTAGAACAAGAATATTATGTTGATTTAGGTGCCGATATAAGTGTAAATGATGACTGGTTTACCAATAACGAAATAGTTGTATTCGGTTATCCTGATGATCCTAGACGATTATTGGATGAAACTGAATATTTTTATACTGTCAGGGGGAACAATGTTGCAGGTTCTGGACCTTATACTACTCAGACTTCTGCAATTACAGGGGATAATAGAAGTCCAGTTGCGATAATATCACAAAGTAATGGTCTTGGATTAGATGGAAATATCATAGCAGAGGATGTTGATACAGTATTTACTCAAATACCCCATAATGGCTTAGGAGATTTAAATCCAATTTATATTTTTTTAGACGGATCTCTATCTGAAGATTTAGATTTACCAAAAGATGATATTGCATTTGACTGGAATCTTCTTGATGGAAATGCAAGTATTGATTTTGATAATTCTGAATCTGAATTTATTGAGATAACATTGCGAAATCAATATGATACTGACACTAACTATTATCATTTAGAGCTAATTGTAACAGACACCTATTATAGAGGTGTTTGGGATGATGGAGAGATGAATATTCTGCAAGATCATAATATAGTTAAAGATACAGTAGTAATTGTTGTTGCACCTGAATTAAATCAGGAACCCGTCGCAAGAATTATGATAGATTATGGTGATTATCTTGAAGATGGTTTTATTGCCAATTCAATAAATAATAGTGAACAGGAATTTGATATAGTACCGCAAGAATTTTATTCGTATTTATCAATAGATCAAGAAGTGCTTGAATATCAACCCTTTATTTGGATACCACCACATGATGGTGATCCTAATACCGATTGGGCTTCCATTGGGCTAAGAGGTTTTGGGGAAAATATAATAGATGTTAATGAAAATGGATATATGGACCTAGATGAAAATAACCAAGAATTTGAGGATTGGGATGATCTTGATATGAATGGCAGCTGGACCTATGCATCAAAAGACGCTGATGATTATCCAAATACAAGTTTAGCTTATTGGGGGATAGAGGGTAGTACTGCACCTTCTGGAGGTCTTCATGATACATTATACTTTGATTGGCTAATTGGACAAAATCCAGAAACTATAATATTTGATTCTGAGCCATTGGGAGAATATAACGAAGGTGATATATACGTAGATGCTAATAATAATGGGTTTTGGGATGCTGGTGATCCATATACCTTTCAGAATTTAGAAATATATAGACAGCCAGGTATATATGATATTAGTTTAGTAGTTAGAGATGATTATTATTACAGAGATACAGCAAGCTTTAAAATTCATGTCTTACCAGAGTTTAATCAAATGCCTAATGTAAGATTGGGGAATTTTTATAATGATAGGCTTAGTTATCATCTACCTGAAGGAGAACAGACGTTCTTTATTCAGTTTCCTTTAGATACTTCAGGTTGTGTAAGTTGGTATAATAATTCTGCTTCTCCTGAAATATATGCAAATTGTGGTTATCCTTATGGGACAATTGTTAGTGAACCATTTAATGATAATGATGGCGATGGTGTTTTTAGCGATGGAGATCAATTTCTTCCAGAGCATGATCTGTTTCCAAATGGACGCAGAGATGTTGCACTAACTACATTGTATGATTCGGATAACATTGTAGAAAATAATGGATTTTATGATACATTGTTAGTTCATGAAATTAGCGATAATGATTTCTGGACAAATAATGATGAAGAGGTAGTATACGACCAGCTTCAACATAGGTGGTATGTTGATGGTATTTTAAGAGGTGAAGAAGCTGAGTTTGGGTATGATTTAGACATAGGAACGCATGAAATTGTTATAGAGGTAATTGATCCTTATGGAAACTTTGAGACTGAAAAAACCACTGATACAATTACAGTCTATATTTCTATGGAACCTCCTCCAGCCCCAGTTATAGCATCCCAGGCGGAATTAACTGAAGATTTATACTATGTTGAGTTAAATTGGATGGAGTCCGAATTTAATAACGATAATGATGTTTCAGGGATTGAGGCAGATAATTGGCCATTTGGTTTTCCGCAAATAGCAGAAAATGCACACATTGCAACTGAGTATAAAATTTTCAGAAAAAGACCTAATGCACAAAATCCGATAGAGACTATCTATATGGAAGTGGCTACATTGAGTATTGATGAAGAAGATGATTATTTTTATAGTTATGCACCTAATGAATCTTCTAGAAAGCAATTTACTTATATTGATAATGGGTTGTATCCTGGAGAAGAGTATTGCTACCAAATAAAACCTGCAAATAGTCATGGTCAATTAGCGGGGAGTATGATATGTGGAGAAACATGTGATCAAGAAGATGCAGATAATCAAACTGAATTATGCGTAGAGACTGTAGAGCAGTTTCAGATTGAATTAAGCAATTTTATTAAGCCTCATATTATAAACTCTCTTGAATATGATTCTATAGGATACAAAATAGGAAACGAAGAACTGCAAACAGATAATGCTGATAATTCAATAAATGATATTGATTTATGTGATGTTTTTGATGGGATTTGGAATCCTGTTGATCAATCTTGCGAATTAGATCCAAGACCATTTTTAGATAGAATAGAAGTTGCATATCAAAGTAATCAAATGAATGGTCATAGTGATTGGGTTGATTTGCCTGCATTTTTATATGAATATATTGTTGCATCAAATTCCTATGTTACGTATTTAGATATGAATAACAACTTATCTATAGAGTACATTGAAGATAAACTTATGCCTAATGGTGATATAGGTTATATTATTAATGACAATGAAGGTTATGTTCAATTATATGCCAATGATGGAGATTTGTCTAATGATTATTTATACAGTGAATATTTAGAAGATTCAAATGGCAATTTTGGTACAAATGTATATAATGATGATATATATTTTAGATTTAGATTGTATGATCATGGTGATTTTGATGGACAGAATTGTAGTTCTATACTTGATATCGATAGTTGTTATAGTAATCCAAGTTGTAAGTGGATAGAAGAAGAGTCTATATGTGATAATTATTTCTTTGAAGTATCTACCTTGAGTCCATTAATTATGACTTCAAATACATTGATTCATCCGCTATGGACAGTAGACTCCGATCCATTTGAGAATAATGTTGGTGCTGCAGGTGCTAAGTTTATGTTTGGATTACCATTAAATATTGAAGAAAATATTTTACTTAACGAGTCATTTCTTGCGAATTTTATTGACTCAGAGATTTTAGAAGGTGAATTTAATGATGAGTGGTTGATTACTGATGATTTGGGAACTTCTGGTAATCTATTATTAACTGGGCAGGCTAATATTTTATGGCTACAATATCATAACTTATTCAAAGTAACGGGGCAGACGCTTAAGAATAAATCAATTAGTATTACTGAGGGATGGAATTTATTGACAAACCCATTAGTTGCTAAAATTCATAAAACTTCATTGCAGTTTATTTCTGGAGAAACGATGCAGGAAATAATTTCATGGCAAGAGGCAAAGGAAGCTGGAATAGTTTCATCTTCACTTAATACCTGGAATGCTGAAGAAAACAGATACGATGATGTTGAGATATTGGAACCTTTTAATGGTTACTGGATTCATATCGGTGATTTAAATAATGATGGAGAAATTACTCAAAATGGTATAGATAATAATCATAGATATTATGTTTATTATGAGCCATCAAAAATGCCAACCTTAGAAGAGATAAGTGCATTAGACGTGATTGATTGGAAATTAAGATTGAATATGAAACCAAGAAGAAGCGATGGTGCATTAAGTAATCAGTATGGTGGTGATTATATTGAGGTAGGAGTAGGTGATCCATCTATTTTTAATAATGATTTTAAATTTGGTGAAGACGAATATAATCTTAAAACTTTTCCAACGTTAACATATCCAGGAGATTTATTCATTCAAAGAGCTGATTGGGCAGATTCTCAGTTAGCGCCGGATAATTTAAGATTTTATAAGGACTTTAGGGCAATTCAATATAATTGGAATGAAATTAATATTTCCAGTGGATGTTCTCAAGAATTTGCCCAGCAGAGTCAGGAGAGTTGTGAATCTGCTGGAGAATGCTTCTGGTTGAATGATGTTCAGGAATGCGAATATAAGTATGATGGTGCATACGTATGGGAATTAACTTCTATTATTGGCAATGCTAGTAATGTTAGTGAAAATACTACAGATGATTGGATTGTAAAATTTGAATGGAATATACAAGATGCAAACGATGCTTTAATAAATATACCTAATTTACCTGAAGATGATCCTGAGACAGTAAATACGGATGAAAGTGCTAAAATACATTTACATTACGTGAAGGTTTTAGATAGTGAATCAGGAATAGATGATGAGTATCAATATAACACCATAAAGGTACCTATGAATATGTATCCATTGCAGGAAATTGATGCAAATGGTAATCTAACCCCTATAGAAGGAGAATGTATTACTTCCGACCCTACTGATCAAAATCTCGTATGCATAGATATTCCATATTCAGATATGCTAAAGTTAGACAACATGGGTATCGATGATGAATACACATGGAATGTAAGAATAGCCTTAGGTAAAGAGGTTAAGAGCGATACGCAATTCCTTGGAGAGGAAGAGTCGGTTACAGATTTAGGATTACCAAAGCAGTTTAATTTTGGTGATGCATACCCAAATCCATTCAATCCAACTACAACATTTGATTTTGCATTACCTGAAGCTTCGGACGTAACTATAGAGGTATACAATGTCCTTGGTCAAAAAGTTTTAGTCCTTTTAGATAATCAATTTATAAGTGCAGGTTATCATCAGGTTATTCTTGATGGTGCAGACCTATCAAGTGGCGTTTATATAGTAACCGCACAGCTCGGAAGTAATTATAGAAAAGTAAATAAAGTTATTTTATTTAAATAAAAAACTGACTGATTCGTTCCCTTTTATAATGTTGGAAAAATAAGGTCTAAATAAGTAAATTAAACACTGTAATATTTCCTATTTCTTTAAAGTATTACATATTCTATTTTATAAAACTTAAAAAAGGGATCATTGGCTTTGAAAAAGATTTTTTTTCTATTCCTCACTATATTTTTTGTTGGCTGCGACAATGAAGTATCGGAAAATAACACAGATAGTTTACAAAACACCTTAAGCCAAGATCTTCAAGGTTATGCGGGTTCTTATGAAGACTACTTTTTTCAATTAGATAAGAAGTTAAACATATCTTACCGTACCAATTATAATCCAGAGTACAATAACAGTGATACCTTGAATCTTCAGACATTTCCGGAGTATCTGCTCTATGTAGCTTCAAATTCAAGTGGAGATTCAACTCTATACATGTCTGAGGAGATTGATGATATTGAGTCTTTACTATTTAATTCTGAAAGCATGGAGTTTGAGGGAGTAGAAATATCTATAAATAATGATACAACTTTAGCAAGTACAGTTGTAGTATCATCTCCCAAACACAAGGACTTCAAAAACTATGAGTGGAGCTATGAATATGGTAGGTATATAGGTTCTCAGGATATAGACCATCAAGATTGTGCTCAAAATGCATCAGAATGTATATCTGTCACTTATACAGGTGAAGG
>MDTB01145596.1_pt1 | contig 26090 bp, 21 predicted proteins | sample 811161 | NCBI WGS metagenome assembly MDTB01 (sample SAMN05326650, study PRJNA326480) | marine metagenome | isolation source: seawater | place: Mediterranean Sea | collected 2009 | reverse complement strand
GTGACTGAACCATTGACCATGGTTGCCAGAAAACCGGTGCTTTTTTGCTGTAGTCGGCCAGCCCCGGAGGGGAGGTCGTAGACCATCCTTGGCGCGTCGAGGACCAGGTTGTCAAAGTCAATAACATTGACATCGCCGCGTTTGCCGACTTTAAGTTCACCACGGTCCGACAATCCCACCGCCGCGGCCGTGGCGCTGGTCTGGTTGTGAACCAGTTGTGCGAGGTCAATCTTCTCGCCGCGCTGACGGTCGCGGCCCCAGTGGATCAGTGAAAAAGCCGGAAAACTGGCGTCGCAAATTGTCCCGACGTGTGCACCGCCGTCGCCCAGTCCCATGAGTGTATGCGGGTGCAGCATCAGCTCGCGACAGACGTCAAGATTCTGCGAGCCGTAATTGATGATTGGCCAGTACAACATCGCCAGTCCGTCGTTCTCCAGCATCATGTCATAGGCGTACTCTATTGGATCGCGACCTGCCGCGAGAGCGCGGGATCCAACACTCTGTTCCGGATCTGGTTCGTAATCGGGTTGCGCATCAAGCTGCCAGACGTCTTTCATTTCTCGCAACCCGTTGAAAATAGCTGCGTAGTAACGGTTGTTTGCATCTTCGTTCAGTATTCGTTCTTTCACTGCGGGGTCGCTGAGCCTTTTAACCCTCTCTGGCAAAGGAAGGTGTGCGACTGCCTGATAGGATGGATGCCCCGAGAACGGGTTAACGGTCGTTGTCAGACCCAGTTGTATGCCAATGGCGCGCGGTGCAACCTGCCCACGAATAGTGAGGCCCTTTTCATTGGCTGCTTCTATCTTTGACAGCAGGCGACGCCATCCGTCCTGGCCACCGATGGTTTCGGCCAGCGTGAAGGAGAGGGGACAAGAACCGTTCTCGGCCATGGCTTCGAGAATGTCGAACTCGTCATCCAGCTCGAAAAAATCGGAAATCAGTTCGATAACGCCGTGTCCGGCTTCACGTATACCTTGCGCGATACCAGACATCTCATCAATCTCGGCCTGTAGTGAGGGCGTATGATCCCCCTTGCTTGACTTATGGTTGATTGACCGGGAAGTGGAGAAACCAATGGCACCTGCCGCCATCGCTTCGCGAGTCAGCTCGCGCATGGCTGCGATGTCACTCGGGGTTGCCGGTTCGCGGTCGAGGCCGCGCTGCCCCATGACGTACACCCGCATGGGTGCATGTGGTATCTGAACGCCAATGTCCATATCGAATTTTTGGCCGTCCAGGTAGTCCATATATTCGGGAAATGTCTCCCACTGCCAGTTAATACCCTCGTTCAATACAGCGCCGGGGATTTCCTCCACACCTTCCATCAATTCGACGACTTTTTCTCGGTCCGCGGGTCGCACTGGCGCAAAACCGACGCCACAGTTGCCGGCAATGACGGTGGTTACACCGAAATGGCTCGATGGTGACATGCGATTAGCCCAGGTGGCCTGGCCATCATAGTGGGTATGCATGTCTACCAGTCCCGGGATGACGAGGGCACCGTCGGCATCGATTTCCCGTGTTGCACGTTGCTTGATGCGGCCGATGTCCGTGATCACGCCGTTTGTTATGGCGATATCGGCGGTAATGGCTTCGCTGCCGGTACCATCAATCACAGTGCCGCCCTTGATTAGTGTGTCGATTGTCATAGATGAAGTTCCACAGGGTATGCATCCAGTATAAACCAGCGCATTAGTTACTTGGCAAAACAGCTGCCTGGCAAACGTCCACGGTTCGCGAACTGGCTTTCTATTCGGTCTCCATGTAAAAATGTAGTCTACTACACTGAATGGGAGATTGGGCTCATGGCGACAGAACAAGAACAAACCGCGGAATACCGCGTCCAGTCTAACGCTCCGTACGAAGTATCCGACGAACTGCGACCGCGCATCGATGAGTTGGGTCTGTGGGATGTGGTCGACGGACTGCGAGAGCAGGGCTATGCCGTGATCCGCAACGCGGCGCCGCCGGAACTTATGGACGAAATGCGCGAGGCGATCCATTCGCTCGCAGCACAAACGCCGCAGAACCCAGACTCGATGGATGCTGTGCCCATGTTGCTAGGACGTCACCCGGCGATCGACCGTGCGGCCACGCAACCGAAGGTCCTTGCAATAGCGGAATTCAGCGTCGGTAAGGCCATGCGTGCGGGCCGATTTCATGGGTCAATCATGCGCGAGGGGCAGGGTCCGGAAAGTGGAGGCCTGCACTCCGACCAGAACTGGATGCCGTGTCCATTCCCGGAGCACAACCTGATGGTGACCTTATGTTTTGCCTGCGAGGGTATGATGGATGAGGGTGGTGCAACCCGGGTCGTACCACGCTCACACCTTGAGCGTCGTCACCCCACGGAGGATGAGTCAAATGGCAGTAGCGTTGCCATCGAGGCGGAAAAAGGTGATGTGGCAGTCTGGGATGGGTCGGTCTGGCACGGCTCAGGACATCGCACGATCCCTGGGACCCGCACTATGCTGCACGCTACCTATCAGCGTCTGTACACCCAGCCGATTAATGACTTCACCTACCTGCTGGACGATGATGAATATATGGCCAGTGCCCCGGAGGAGATGCGGGGACTGCTGGGTGCGGAGCTCTTCTTCGGTTCGGATACCCCAACTACCGATATCGACATGGCGAAGTTCGGCTTTGCGGCTGCGGCGTCCAAGCTGTAGCCCTACTCGCGGCGCCTGGCGAGGGTAACTCGCGTACGGCATACTAGGTTCAATCCCTTTACTCATTCAGAGGAGTATGTAACTGGTGGATTTCAGTTTTAACGACAACGAACAGTCGTTCCATGATGAGTTGAACGACTTTCTGGACAAGGAGCTTCCGGCCGACTGGTACACCAAGCCGGTCAGGTGGCCGCATGACTATGCCGGGTCCCCGTATCGTGATCCAAAAGACGAAGAAACCGGGGAAGTCTTTCGCAAAAAACTGGCGGACAAGGGTTGGCTGACGATCTCCTGGCCGAAGGAGTACGGGGGAAGGGGATACACCAATATGGAACAGGCCATCTTCGATGAGCGTATGAGTTACTACCTGGCGCCGGCCAGCGGTGGTATCTCCTGCGGTATCGTCGGGCCCATGTTGCTCCGTATCGGTACGCCGGAGCAACAGGAGCACTGGATTCCCAGAATCGCCAGCGGCGAGATAGGCTTTTGGTTAGGCTACAGCGAACCCAACGCAGGCTCTGACCTGGGTTCGGTTTCGACTTTCGCCCGCGAGGAAGGCGACCATTTCGTATTCAATGGGCAGAAATGCTGGTCCAGCGGCGCCCACCACGCGGACTATTCCTGGATGATTGTGCGCACCGATGCCGATGCAAGAAAGCACGCGGGATGCAGCCTTTTCATCGTCGACAACAAAACCCCTGGCATCACCATGCGTCCTGTGATCAATATCCTGGGGAACCATTCCTTCAACGAGGTTTTTATGGACGATGCGCGTGTTCCGAAAGAAAACCTGATCGGCGAGAAGAACAAGGGGTTTTACCACCTGATGCAGGCGCTGGATTTTGAGCGCATATCGCTCGTCGGTATTGGCACTTTCAAGCGCTTCCTGGAAGAACTGGTGGAGTATGTAAAGACCAGTACACGCAATGGACGTCCGTTGAAGGATATCCCTTCTGTGCGTCATAAACTGGCGGACCTCGCAACGCGAGTTGAAATTGGCTACATGTTGTTCTATCGCACAGCGGAAATGCTGGATCGCGGACAAGAGCCCAATGTTGAATCTTCAGCATTGAAGGTGATGGCGACAGAGTTAGCCCGGGATATGGCGGAAATCGCGATGGAGATACTCGGTCCTTATGGTCAACTGACTGAACCTGGCGAGTGGGCACCTCTCAGAGCACTGGTGTCGCGTGGATTCCTGGAAAGTATTTCTGCCACCATTGGCGCGGGTACATCGGAAATTCAACGTAATGTCATTGCGCAGCGCGGCCTCGGTCTGCCGAGAGTCTGAATGGGAGCGATAGGATGAATCTTGATAAGAATACAGAACAAACCATGCTGGATGATGCCGCGCGAAAGTTTTTGCAGAGCAAATGTCCTTCATCGCTGGTGCGCAGCGCCCGGGACGACGATGCTCCGTTTCCACAGGAGCTCTGGCAGGGAATGGCTGAAATGGGCTGGATGTCCCTGACCATCGATCAGGCACACGAAGGGCTCGGTGGCAGCTTTGACGATCTAACAGTGTTGCTGGAGGCAATGGGCGCAGCTTGCCTGCCCGCGCCGTATTTTAATACGGCGGTGGTCAGCGCAACGGCAATTTCAAGGTCTTCAGCGACCGGTTTGAAAGAAAACCTGCTTCCCAGGATTGCGGCCGGCAAACTGGTTTCCACTCTGGCACTTATCGAGCCGGACAATAGTTACGGCCTCGACAATATTCAGTCTACTGCTGTTGCAAATGCCAACGGCTATCTGGTCAATGGCATCAAACTGTTCGTGGAATACGCCCAGGGAGCAGATTATCTACTGACGGTCGCAAACACCGAGGGAGATGGTTTGGTCGTGCTGATGATCGACGCCAATAGTCCGGGCATTTCCCTGACACCTGCACCCACGCTGGATTACAGCAAACAGTGTGAAGTGTTCTTTAACGACGTTCAGGTTGAGTCCGATCTGGTGGTTGCAACCGGTGAAGACGCCCGGGAATTGTTGCTCTATCTGGAACAGGTCTGTGCCGTAGGCAAGTGCGCTGAGATGGTTGGGGCAATGCAAACCGTGCTGGACATGACTGTTCAGTACGCTAAAGATCGAACCCAATTCGGTCAGCCGATCGGCGGTTTTCAATCCATCCAGCACCATTGTGCAAACATGGCAGTTGACGTTGATAGCGCGCGCTACCTGACGGGTCTTGCAGCGTGGAAGGTCAGCGAGAACCTTCCTGCCGCCAAAGAAGTCTCCATGGCCAAGTCCTTTGTTAGCCGGGTGGCGATTCGCGTTGCGAAAATGGGCCACCAGGTTCATGGCGCCATCTCATTCTGTGATGAATTCGACATGCACCTGTTCCTGCGCAAGGTTCAGTCTGCATCGATGGCTTTCGGCGATAGCGAGTTCCACCAGGAGAAGGTTGCGGTAGAGCTGGGTCTTTAGTGTGATCCCCAAAACCATCAGTGACGTAACACCCGATTGGCTGGGCGACGTGCTAGGTGCCAGCGTTCTGCAGGTTACCGCAACCCAGATTGGTCAGGGCATCGGACTTATGGGCGACATCTATCGCGTTGTCATCGAATATGCTGACAGCACTGACATCCTGCCGGGCAGCGTGGTGGTCAAGCTCCCCTCGTCGTTCGAAGAAAACCGTGCCCACGGCATTGCGTTCGGTATGTTCGAATCAGAGGTGCGTTTCTACGATGAGCTTTCCAGTGAAGCGTCGGTTGGAATACCGCGCGTTTACCTCGCAACAATTGATCCGGGTACCGCTGACTTCGTCATTGTCATGGAGGATCTGAGTCATCTGACGATGGTAGATCAGAGTGTGGGCATGAGCCTTGATCAGGCCCGCGCGGCAGTTGAGGTCCTTGCCCAGATCCATGCGGTCTGGTGGGATCGGGTCAAAACTCCAGAACTGGAGTGGATTCCGACAATGTTCGGGCGGCGTATTGAACTTGTTGATGAAATGCTTGACCAGATCTTCCCTGTATTCGCCAGCAGATTTGCTGAATCCCTGCCGGAGGGTGGCATCGAAGTCTATGAGAGATTCAGCGGCAATTTCCAGAAGGTCAACAAGGCGCTGGCCATGCGCAGTCCGTGGACCCTGGCACACCAGGACTACCGGGTTGAGAATCTGCTATTTGCTTCGGCCGATAGTCCGGCAACCAGAGGAGTGGTAGTGCTTGACTGGCAGGGCATTGGTCGAGGTCCCGGTGCCTATGATCTTGCTTACCTCCTGGGTGGTTCCATGGACACATCTCTGCGCCGTGCAAACGAGGAACATCTGCTTGGTACCTACCATGACAAACTGCTCGATGCTGGTATTAGCAACTCTGGTATTAGCAACTCTGGTATTAGCAACTCTGGTATTAGCAACTACAGTGTCGATCAGCTGTGGGACGACTATGGTCTGGCCCATCTGATGGGCGGCCTCGCGACGGCCATGGTGGCGGGTTCGACGATGGATCTCAGCAACGATCGGGGTACGCGTTTGATCGCGTCAATGGTGGAACGTCATGTTACGGCTGCCCTCGATCATGACGGCCTCGAGCGCCTTGCGGCAGTAGTCTAGAGTTACAATCCCGCCGGATCATCGGTAAGCTCACGTTTTTTCAGAAGGACCGACCATGCGATTTGATAATCGGATTACCCAGCTGCTGGGTATCGAAATACCCGTTGTACAAGCTCCCATGGGATGGATCGCCAGATCGCAACTCGCTTCAGCAGTATCTAATGCGGGCGGGCTCGGTATTATCGAAACCTCCTCCGGCGAACTGGATGCAATCCGCGAGGAAATCCAGAAGATGAGGAAACTTACCGACAAGCCATTTGGCGTGAATATTGCCCAGGCGCACGTCAAGGATCCAAACATCGTTGAGTTCGTGGTCGATCAGGGGGTCAAATTTGTGACCACCTCTGCCGGTAGTCCGGAACGCTACACTGAGCAGATTAAAGCAGCGGGCCTCACTGTTTTTCACGTGGTGCCTAGTTTGAAAGCCGCGTTGAAGGCGGTGGAGGGTGGTGTCGATGGGCTTGTTGTCGAGGGCGGTGAAGGCGGCGGATTTAAAAACGTACGGGAAGTAGCATCCATGGTATTGCTACCGCTGGTGTGTTCCAAGGTGGATGTGCCTATTATTGCGGCTGGCGGATACGTGGATGGCCGCTCCATGGCAGCGGCGTTTGCGCTGGGGGCAGAAGCGGTGCAGATGGGAACCCGCATGGTATCGTCAGCAGAGTCGCCTATTCACGATAATTGGAAGCAGGCTGTCGTTGAGGCGCAGGATACCGACACTGTAGTACTGAATCGCCAGCAATCGCCAGCACTCAGAGTTTTGCGTACTGAAAGGACGACGCGTCTCGAAAAGGAACTCGAAACGAACCACGTTGGTGAATTCGGAAGGGCGATGGATCTTTACTTCGGTGGCGATATGGAAGCGAGCATCGCGCTATCCGGTCAGGTGTGTGGCCGCATCGATTCAGTGAAGCCAGTTGCCCAGGTACTATCTGAAGTCAGGGATGAGTTTTTCCAGTGTCTGGATGAGATGTCGAATCGGTACCTGGCATAGTTAAAGGGAATAGTTAAAGGGAATAGTTAAAGGGAATAGTTAAAGGGAATAGTTTGAGGTGGAATAGTTTGAGAGTGGAATAGTTTATGAGCAATGACATTAACGCTTTGGCGCCGCGCATGCTGGCTGATTATGACGCGCATAACCCGGGTAGCGTATTCCGTGAAGGCTTGCGCCTCTCGATGTCTGAGGCCTGGGATTTGCAGAGTGCAGTGACCGCGTTACGGGAACAGCGCGGCGAACGGGTTATTGGTTACAAGATCGGCATGGTCAATGAAGCCAGTCAGAAAACAAATGGCTTACCTCATCCGGCATGGGCGCGATTGTGGGATACGGAACAATACGTTGACGGTACGAGACTGAAAAAATCGGCATTCGCCAATGTTGGCATCGAAGGGGAGTTTGCAGTCACCCTGGGCCGTGACCTCACGCCGGAGATGGCCATGGATGACCTTGCGCAATCGATGGCAGAAGTCTTTCCGGTCATTGAACTGCACAATGTTGTGTTTCACAGTGAGCAACCCCGAGGACATGAGCTGATTGCAAACAATGCTATTCACGCTGGCGTGATCAGGGGAGAGAGTGTACCGCTACCGGGAGAGTGTACGACGGACCTGGCAGTCTACCTGGATGAACAAAAAGTTGATGCCTGGCAGGATATTAACTGGCCCGGTGACATTCTGAGAAGTGTTGGCTGGCTGGTGACCAAACTTGCGTCAATAGACATAGTATTATCGGCGGGCGATATGATTCTCACCGGTGCGCTGGGACCACCTCTGCCGCTGGCAGAAGTCGAGCATGTGAAGATTACTTCTTCACAGTTCGGTGAGGTTCAGGCGTGGTTTGATTAGAGGAATGAAATATCAGTATGACTGATGATGTATTGCTATTCGAAGGCTTGAAAGTCCTTGATGTAGGTAGCTGGATAGCCGGGCCAGTGGCGGCAACCATGCTGGCGGACCGGGGTGCGGAGGTGCTCAAGATTGAGGAACCTGTCGTAGGTGATGGCTATCGCGGATACGCGACGCTCGGATTTACCCCAACCGCAGACGTCAACTATACCTGGGCCATGGATGCCAGGAACAAACGATCGCTATCCCTTAATCTGAAAACAGATGCTGGGATGGACATTCTGAAAAAGCTTATCGGTGATTGCGACGTCTATGTTTCTAACCAGCCTCTGGCGCTTCGACGCCTCCTTAACCTGGACTATGAGGACATCAAAGCACTCAATCCCCGCATGATTTATGCTTCGCTCACGCCGTTTGGTGAAGCGGGTCCAGACAGTGACAATGAGGCCTTTGACCTGGTTGCCTACTGGAACCGGTCAGGACTTTTGAATCACATGAGACTCGATGGCCATGAACCCATACAGGCGATGGCTGGTATGGGAGATCACCCGACAGCGGTTGCGCTGTATGCGAGTATTGTTACTGCGCTGCTACAACGCGAGCGTACCGGTAAAGGCTGTATGGTCCATACGTCATTACTTGCCAACGGCCTCTGGTCGTCTTCCTGCTACACTCAGGCACAAATTGCTGGTGCGGACTTTTCGACCCTGGCAAGTCAGCGCCTGACAGGCGCCGTGTACGAAACCGCCGATGGTCGATGGTTGCAGCTCAGTATGGTGCGGGGTGAAGAAGAGTTTGATCGGCTGCTGATCGCTATTGAGGCCTTCGATATTCTGGGCGATGACAAATACGCCACGCTTGATGCGAAAATGGTGCATCGTGATGAACTAACGACAAGGCTGCGGGAGATTTTTCTACAACGATCGAGCGATGACTGGCTGCGATTGCTGAAAGAAGAACATGCCCTAAACGTAGAGAGAGTCGTTACCTTCGAGGAGGTACAGAATGATCCACACCTGCCGCTCAATAACATGGTTTCACGTCCGGTGGAGGATGTTGGTATCGACTACATCATCAATGATCCGGTTAACGTTGAAGGGGTGAAAAAAGTTGGCGCCAGGCACGCACCCGGTCATGGGGAACACAGCGCCGAAGTTTTAATTGAAATGGGATATGGAGAGGCTGAGATTCGCTCACTAAAAGAGCAGGGCATTATATGATTAAACGTGCTATACCGTGGATTATCACACTCGCATGTTTTGCGTTCCTTTACACGCGAATAGCTGGCCCTGCATCAGCCCAGGGCTTGAGTGTGTTTGCATTCCTGAGTCAGGTCTTCGCCAGCGTCAACTGGTGGGCCTGGTTGGGATTGATGGTCCCTTACTCGCTGTTCTTTTTTGCCATTGACTCGCTTGTTGTGTGGCGAGTCATCAACTGGTTCGACGCCAAGGTGGCTTACACCGATATCCTGCCGGTTCGTGCGAGCACCTACGTGTTATCGATCATCAACGAACAGGTGGGTAAAGGCGCGATGGCGCTTTACCTGAATAAACGTGAAGGCGTGCCGGGATGGAAACTCGCGTCCAGCATGTTGTTCATTATGGTCTGCGAACTGCTTTATCTTTGCGCCTGGGCCAATATCGGCTTGTCACTGCAATGGGACAATCTACCTGAGGTGTTCCGCGCCTTGCCCTGGGTAGGTATGGCCATAGTCGCTGTGTTTGCGGTGCTGTATCTCTATTTTCGCGGCGTCATTTTGCCCAACCTGAAACTGCGCGATCGCGAGATTCTGCATGCGTTCCGTGAAGCGAAGCTGGGACAATACGGCATTATCCTGTTGTTCCGCTCGCCCGCATTGTTGGCCGCGGTGGTTGTCTACTCGGAAGCCTTGTCCCTGTTTGGCGTTGAGGTCTCCTACTTGCAGATGCTTGGTATTCTACCGGTGATCTTTTTTGGCGCGTCCGTGCCGGGACCATTTCGCGCAGTCGCGGTGTCGATGTGGGTACTGCTGTTCCCGGATGTCCCCGCGGAGATGTCAGCATTTGGCCTGGTGCAGCACAACTTCTTCATTCTGTTCAACGCGGTCATCGGCCTCGTATTTATGCGCCGTGCGCAGAAAGAACTGTTTGGGTGACAGGCCAGGAGGTCTGTCGCTACCCGTTAAGACGCTCGATAACGGCATCAGCAAAGGCCGCAGTGCCGAGCTCGCCACCAAGGTCGCGGGTCTTGGCGTCATCAGCAAGCGCCTGATCGTAGGACCGCTTGATTTTTTCTCCGACGGTCAGGTGGCTACTGTCGCCCGTGGTATCCGCGAGGTAATTGAGCATCATCACCGCTGACATGAGTAGCGCTAACGGATTGGCGATATCCTGTCCTGCAATCGTTGGTGCAGAGCCGTGAACCGCTTCGAAGACGGCTTGCTCATCACCAATGTTCGCGCCAGGAACGACCCCAAGACCGCCGACGAGTCCGGCGCACAGGTCACTCACAACATCACCATAGAGATTCTCCAGTAACAGGATGTCAAACTGACCAGGATCCTGCACGAGCCTCATGCAACCCGCGTCAATAATGGCCTCTTCATACTGGATATTTGGATACTCTTTCTGGTGTATGAGTTGGGCTTGTCTGATGAAAAGGCCGTCGGTGAGTTTCATAATATTGGCTTTGTGAAACACCGTGATCTGCCTGCGTTCACGTTGCGTCGCGTACCGAAAAGCCCACCGCGCGATTCGTTCGCAACCTTTCTCACTGGCAACCTTCATGCTCATCACGACACCTGGAGTCACTTCGTTCTCCACACCGCTATACAGGCCTTCTGTGTTTTCACGGATGATGACGATGTCGACGTCTGAGAAACGTGTCTTTACACCCGGAAGGCTTCGAACAGGTCGAACCGCGGCATAGAGATTGAGCTTCTTTCGGAGCTGAACATTCACCGATGAAAAGCCTTCGCCGACCGGCGTCGTGCAGGGTCCTTTAAGCGCAATGCCATGTTGTTGTATGGCATCGATGGTTTCCTGAGGCATGACATCGTGACCGAGTTCAAGTGCAGCAAGGCCGGCATGATGCTTAACCCACTCAATATTAGCGCCAGCCGCGTCCAGTACCTTTGTTACGGCGGAGGTAACTTCAGGCCCAATACCGTCGCCTTCGATGAGAACTATTTTTTCTGAGGTCATGGCTCGTGAGTATAGCGAACGATGTGCAGATGTGTAATGACAAGAATATTGGGTGATCTCCTTACGGATTCCTTACAGATCGTTGATAGATTATTTTCCATCTCGTGGTTTAATCCCCGGGTTGTTTGGATGCACTCATGAGCACAGTAGAACTTGATGACGATGCACAGGATCGCCGCCGTTTGGACGCGATCCCGATCTGGGGTGCCGGACCTATCCCGCCTGAGCGCGATCACGATGAAGTTAAAGATGTGCGGGGCTTCGCAGATGTCATGCGGATCTTCCTGCGAGCCTGGCCCTACCTATTGCCGATGGTATTGGGATATTGGCGCGAGCGAGCCATCATTAGTTGGGCGGGCTGGCAGCGGTTTGGGACGACTGACTGGAACTATCGTTACGTACCCTTTATCGTAACTGCGCTATTCGCTATCGGTCTGCTGACCGGACTCATCAGTCACGGTGAGAACTGGCAGCTCGACCTCCTTGTATACACCGCATTGGTGATGACCCTACTGGTATGGGTGTTGATGTTTGTGCGCGGACGCACATTCGTCTCAAGTGCGGTCGTGCTGGTCATTGTCGGAATCGTTGCCAACCTCTTCGCCATCCTTGCGGTGGCGGGCTGGGGGGATAACATTTTTGTCGGTCTGGTCAGCTTTGGTTGCATCTCTATGTGGCTTCTGCAGTATCGCTTTGTCGAGGGGGAACTACAGGTGCGCCTGCGTCTGGGCTGTCACCTGGTGTACTACTACATCATAGTTTTGACATCGATGTTGGTAGGGGTGGTGATGGGACTATTTACCGTTGATCTGCTGAACCAGTCCATCCGGCAGGCTGAACCATTGACGCCGTTTCTGGCGGACTTCGTTGGGCGCGGTGACCTTGCCAACGGCACATTGGAAACGTTAACGACGGCACAGCGTCAGGAACTACAGTGGACCTATATGATCATCCTGATCGTTGTCGGCCTGCTGACCTTTCCGTTTACGGTTGCGTTGCCCTACTACAATGTCTGGATTATGCAGCAGATCAACCAGGATCTGCGTCTGGCGCTGGTTGAACGCTGGCATCAGTTGTCGCTGCGCTACCATGGCGATCACCGGGTTGGCGATTCGGTATACCGTATATATCAGGACTCCGCACAGGTCACCGCCGTCATCGGTATGCTGGTCAGCGTAGTGACACAACTGACCCAATACAGCATGACTATCTTTTTTGTGACGGCACTGGACCCCATGCTGGGACTGATGGGCTTAACAATAGCGATTCTTGCTCTCGGCTGGGCACGCTGGTTTTCGCCCAGGGTCAGAACGCGCTCGCTCGTAGCCCGGGAGACCAATTCGGATCTGACCTCGAGGATTCAGGAGGTCCTGGGTGCTATTAAAGTTATTAAGGCGTATGGCCGTGAGGCGGATGAGCAGCGGCGCTTCGAAGAGGATAGCGTTGTGGCGTTCAATGCCGCGCATCGGGTCCGCTCGTTGGTCGCCATTGTCGGCATCATCATGTTTACACTGGCTGCAGTCATACTCTTGAGCGGCGAATTTCTTATGGCGATTTGGGCGAGTTCGGCTCGCGAGACGTTTGCTGCTGTGCTGATTGGATTGATCGGGCTCTCCTTCGTGCGCTGGAATCTTGCGGCATTTCAGTGGGCCCAGGGCGAGTTCTTCAAGGCGAGCAATCAGGTCCGTGGACTGGTTCGTGACTGGACGTCGGCTCAGGACATGGCCATGGGTCTCGATCGGGTGTTTGAGATTCTGGATATTGAGCCGGACGTAAAGAACGTTACCGATCCTATTCTCATGCCGCCCTTCGAAAAAGAGATTCGTTTCGAACACGTGAGTTTCGCCTACGAAACGGCCCGGCCCGTGCTTAACGACGTCAGCTTTACCGCACCGGCCGGATCTATCTGCGCGATTGTCGGCCCGACCGGCAGCGGCAAGAGCACACTGGTCAGTCTGCTTACGCGCCTGTTCGACCCGGATACCGGCGTAGTCAGCATCGATAATAACGATGTACGTCAGTTGGACGTGGAGAATCTACGGTCCAACGTGTCCATTGCCCTGCAGGAAAACGTACTGTTTGGTATGAGTGTGCGCGACAACATTCGCTATGTGGTGCCGGACGCCACAGATGCGGAAGTTTTTGAGGCGGCACGCGTTGCCTGTGCTGACGAGTATATCGAGGGGTTGCCGGATGGTCTGGATACCATGCTGAGTGATAGGGGCGGACGACTCTCGACAGGCCAGCGTCAACGTTTGTCTATCGCGCGTGCCATAGTGCGCGATGCGCCGATTCTAATCCTGGATGAACCGACAGCGGCACTCGACGCGGAAACAGAGCATCAAGTGCTTGAACGCCTGGCCGAATGGGGTGCGGGTCGAGTCATATTCCTCATCACGCACCGCATCTCGACCATCCAGAGGGCTGACCAGATCCTCTACCTGGATGGCGGCGAGATACTCGAGTCTGGCGACCACGATGAATTGATGCAGATAGAGGATGGTCATTACCGACACTTCGTCGAAACCGAGGCGGACCTTGCTCAGGGCGGAGCCGGAGAGTCGTCATGAGCGAAACCTCTGTCATAGGCAAAGGCCTGAAAACTCATGAAAAGTCGCTGGACGCTTCCGCCAGCACGCTGGACCTGGATACTGACCTCAATTTCCGTGATACCTGCCGGGTCATCGGCAGGTCGATGGGATACATCAGGTATTTCCCGTACCGCTTTATGGCGAAGTTTGTGTTGTTCGTCATATCCCTGATGACACCACTTATTCTGCCCTGGCCGATCAAGGTCGTTATCGACAACGTGATACTGCAGAAAGCGTTGGCGCCGGAAGCATTCCCGGCTTATTTTCGACCGTTCGTGATCTTTCTGGACGGCCGGACACCGTTCGAAATGATGGTCTGGGTATTGTGCCTGGGTATTGGCATGGTATTGCTTATCGGTGGCTTTGGTTCGACTGGAGGCGCGGCCGATGGGACGGATGCGGGCATGGCCCAGGGCCATGACACCGCGACCCAGACCGAGAACGAGGCGAATGCCGGCTATAGCAAATTTGCCGGCCTTGCGGGCTTTATTGAGTTTCGCCTTCAACTGCGGCTTAGCCAGGCGCTAAATCACCTGCTGCGCTCACAGCTTTTCGAACGCATTCAGAACATGCCGTTGCCGCTGCTGAATGACCAAAAGATCGGCGATAGCCTGTATCGGGTGATGTACGACACACCGGCGCTGACCAATGTCTTTTTCCAGACCATCATGTCGCCGATCGGCGCTATATTTACCGGCGGCTCGATCATTGTGGTGATGTCCTTCAATTATGGTCAGGCACCGGAAATCGTCTGGCTCGCGCTTTGTATCCTGCCGTTGCAGTTTATGGCGATGCTGCCATTTCCGCGTGCCATGCGTCGGCGCAGTCAGGCGAGTCGTGCGGCCGGTTCGGTGACCACCGGGAACATTGAGGAAGGCATGAGCAATGTGCTGGCTGTGCAGAGTCTGGGCGGCAACAAGCGTGAGCGACAGCGCTTTCGTGGACATAGCGATGAGTCTTTTAAACGGTACCGGGCTGAGGTTCTGGTGCGCGTGTTGTATGGCGTTGCCAACGGCATGGCCAGGGGCCTGATGGGGCTGATTGCCTTCTACTTCATCAGTTCGCGGGTCATCGAGGGCGTACTCACGCCAGGGGACTACAGCGTGCTGTTCTATTACTACGCCTGGTTGTCGGGTGCGGTGACTGCTCTGCCTTATCTGTGGATCCGCATTCAGGCAGACATTCCCGGAATCCGCCGCGTGTTCTTTCTGATGGACCTGCCGAGTGAAACGTCCCGTCGGGGCGCTGAGTTAACCTCGATCGATAAAGGCGTCGAATTGTCCGGCGTCAGCATGGCGTATCCCGATGGTCGTGAGGCAATCTCTAATATCGATTTGACGCTGAATGTAGGCGAGATTACCGCGTTGGTGGGTCCAACCGGGGCGGGTAAGACCAGTCTGGCATACCTGATACCGGGATTTCACGATGCTAGCGCCGGCACGATTCGTATTGATGGCAAGGACGTTAACGATATTTCCCTGAAGAGTCTGCGTAGCCAGGTGTCCTATGTGTTCCAGGAAACGCAGCTCTTTTCCAATTCCATTCGAGACAACATTCGTTATGGAAAGCCCGACGCGACCCAGGAAGAAGTTGAGGAGGCCGCGAGAATCGCCGGGGCGCACGATTTCATCACAGCACTACCGGAGGGTTATGACACGCAACTGGGTACCGTCACGAGCAAAATCTCCGTCGGTCAGAAACAGCGCATCGCCATCGCGCGTGGCCTGATCAAGCCAGCAAGCGTGCTTGTGCTTGACGAACCGACCTCGGCCCTCGACCCGGAGACGGAGTCCTACCTGGTTCAGGCCCTGCATGAGGCAGCGAAGGACCGGCTGGTCGTCATCATCGCGCATCGCCTGTCGACCATTGCCAACGCGGACAAGATAGTATTTCTCGAGGAAGGTAAAATATTGGAGCAGGGTTCGCACGAGAAGCTGATGGCTGATCCTAACGGTCATTACCGTCGCTTCGTTAACTTACAGTCATCGACATCCGGGTCGGCGTAAACTGTTAAGCGAGGTCTAATGACGAAACGAGTACTCATTCTTTTTGTATCGCATCTGATTGCAGTCGGCGCAGGGTTCGCCGCTGGGATTTATGCCTTGCCGATACTGATTGCACCCCCGGCGCCAGATGACATCATGATCGCGCAAGTGACACAAGACAGTGACTTTGTTGGAGAATTTTCACGGGATAGGGAAGATAGTGACGCCTTGCACTATGGCGAAGGAGAACTGTCAATCAGCTCAGATACGATTTCATTCTCCGGCAGGATATCGCCTGGTCCAGACTTCAGACTTTACCTTTCCCCGCAATTTGTCGAAACCAAGGCAGACTTTCTTCGGTTGAAATCAACGATGGTGCAGGTGGGTGATGTAAAGACGTTTGAGAACTTTATCGTCAACCTGCCGCACGGAGTCGATCCGTCCGACTACAAGGCTGCCATCGTCTGGTGCGAATCGTTTGAGCAATATATAACTTCTGGTAGTTACCGGAGGAGAAACAACGACACATAACGCCTGGCGTTACCAATTAGTGAAAGCGCCGTCCCGCCTTTGCATTCTTGGTAAGAAGTCGTCGTCTTCACCGAGACGTTGTTGCTCCGCTACTTCTTCATTCAGCTCGACGCCAAGGCCCGGTGTGTCGTGGGCAAAGGCATAGCCGTCACTGAACCCGATCTGTACTGGAAATAACTCGGTGGCAAAAGATCCCGGTGCCTTCGGCATCTCCTGGACCCCGACGTTGGTGGCAGCCATGCACAGGTGCACGCATGCCGCGGCACTTACCGGGCCGAGGGGATTGTGCGGTGCGATATCGATGTAATGCGTCTCGGCCGAATGGGTAATTTTTAGCGCTTCCGTGAGACCACCAGCAATACAGAGGTCAATCCGTGCGTAGTCAATCCATTCGTTCTCAATGGCTTCGCGGAAGCCCCATTTTGAACTCCATTGTTCGCCCGCAGCTATTGGCAGGTTCACTTTTTGGGATATCTTCTCGTAGCTGGCCGGGTTCTCTGATCGAATTGGATCTTCAATAAAGAAAGGGTTGAAGGGTTCAAGCGCCTGACACAACTGGATTGAATGCGTTGTATCCAATCGGGTATGAACGTCCAGGCAGATCTCGATGTCCGGTAGCGCATTTCGAACCGCTGCAACGGATTCGGCTGCGATGTTGATGCTCTCGCGAGGTTCCAGTATTCCCGGCTCCGGAAAGCCGTCATCGCTTGCGGGTAAGTGCCAACGGACAAACTTCCATCCCTGTTCATACACATCTCTGGCATTTTCTACTAGCGCCTCAATCGACGAGCCTGCAATGTGCGGATAGCACACCACACGATCCCGCACTGGACCTCCCAGTAGCTTGTAAACAGGTTTGTCTACGGATCTTGCTTTGATATCCCACAGGGCTATATCAATGGCGCTGATTGCACAGCTATACACGCGGTCAGCTGGATAGAAATTGCTGCGGAACATCTCCTGCCAGAGTGTCTCCGTACTCCACGGATCTGCACCGATAACGAGTTGGCTGAGGTGATCGATGGCGCCAGTAATGGCCTTGCCCCAACTCCGGATGCCCACTTCCCCGAGGCCTGATATGCCGGCGTCGGTCTCGACCTTGACGACGTGGTAGCCGCCGCCGATACCGCCCGGATCAGCGATTCGATATTGTTTTATAGCTGTGACTTTCATGCACTATCTATGTTCTATCGTTCTACAGATGACAACGGGGGTCTCATGCCCAGGGATTGTATCCCGCGTTCATCATGTATGCATTCTGCTCTGCGGTAGGTGGCTTGCCCTCTTCGAAGGGGTACATGGCATTTGCGCCGATCAGGTGGGCAAACTCGACAGGGTGACGATCGAGGATTTCCTTCGGGAACCTGTTTTTGAAGTCCTGAATCTGCCGCATATACACTCGGGTTAACACCAGGATGAGGTTTACTCGCAACCCTGGATTTTCCCGGGGATATGAGCCGTGCCAGGTAGCGCCGTGCCAGACGATCAGAGACCCCGCTGGTGCCTCAATGGCGATGGGTTTGACCGGCGCATCCTCGCGTAGAAAGTTGCCCTCTTCCGGTGAGGGATAACGACCCTTTAAATGACTCTTCGGCACAATGGCAGTAAGACCATCCCCTTTCTTGTAGTCGGTCAGGGTCCAGGTCACATTGCAGACCTGCGCATAGGGCGGTAGTGGTGGCGGCGTACCGTGCTGATCCGCGTGCAGCGGGTGTGTCAGTGTTTCGTTCTTTTGCTTCAGCAGGCAATTCATATCACTCAGGAGGACACTGTTTCCACACAGGTATTTCGCCATGGTGAGCGCCGTGGGGTTCATGACCACTTCCTGAAAAACCGGGTCTTCCGGGAGAATATCCCAGTGTCCATTAATAGGTCTATCTGCCTCGCTTAGCTGGGCGGTCTCAAACGTTTTGGGATCGATATGTTGACCGGTACGTTTTTCATGAACATCGGCCACTGCTTGACGGATACGGTCGTGGAATTCAACCGGTGCCACGAGCTCCGGTGGGATGATGGTATATCCTTCCTCATCCAGCTGATTAATATGGTCAACCAGTCCCAGCTTCTCGACCTGTTCGTAGATCTTCTTGTAGGGTTTTGAATCCTTGTATTCTTCGAGACCCATGACACTCATGACATCAACTCCTCGTTCTACTCTATGTAGTTGTACTGAATATAGTTTACTACACGTTAGTTAGGCAGTCGTGACCTGCTTCAGCAGATCGACGTAACCCCTGGGGAATTCCACATCATCATAGAACCCCTTATCGCGCAATAGGTTGTGCAGCTTTTCCAGGTTATAGATTGGTGCCGAGGCCAGCAGATGATGTTCAAGATGGAAGCTGACCTGATGGGGCGCGATCAGCAAGCGTTCCAGCGCTGAGATATGGGTGGTGCGCGTATTTAATCGAACGTCCGAATCGAAGTGATCCGGTACGGCGGCATGCTCGGCAATCTGGCGAATTCGCGTGACCAGCATATGACTGGTCATAAATGCCATGATCCATAGGATAAAAAGCCAAGGATACCCCAGGACAGTCATAGTGAGCAGCATTGTTAGGTTCAGTGCTAACGAGCTAACTAAGGATTTTCGATTTCCGGGTTTAAGGTCTCGAAAATTGATGATGGAACGTCCGATGGATCTGATGCGTCGCCACCCGATTTGTCCGGTGAGATCTCGAGTTACCTTGAGTCGCAAGCTCTGTGGCGAAACCGGAAAGCTTTGATAATTAGGCAGGTCCGGGTCGCCCTCAGTACCGGCAAATTGATGATGTTTCAGGTGATTCCGCATATAGGCATCTTTGTCCGTGAATACCCAGTAACCCGACAGCCACCTGCCACAGAAGTCATTGACCGCCGGCGAGGTAAAGAGGCTTCGGTGCCCGGTTTCATGGACCACAATACCAAGGGCAAGCTGTCGTCCACCCAGAATAACAATTGCCAGTAGAATAGTTATTGGGTTCGGGAACAGTGCGGTCAGCCACAGAACACCGACAATCACTACCCAATCAAACAGTATGATCCATGCGCCTGCCCAGTTGTCACTGGCAGTGATGTCGGCGTGTTCTTCTTCCGTTAATACGTCTCGCAGCTGCATGACCCACTTTACTCCAATTCTGGAAGTGGTTGTACGTAGTACCTGACGCGTAAACACGCTTGAGGTTCTAGCGCAAAGAGTGTGATAATGGTGCCAATATGGATCTATAATGGAGATTTTACACCATCCCATGCCTAATCTATCGATCAAAAATGTGCCGAAACACGTGGTTGAAAAGCTGCGACAACGGGCAACAGATCATCATCGTTCTTTGCAGGGTGAACTAATGGATATGATCTGCAGATCTACCGATCAAGACATAAGTCCAAATACAAATGAAGAAAGCAGTTCATCTGGATGGCTTTCGATAGAAGAAATTGCAGAAGATATTGCGGCTGAAGCGCCTCACAACAGGTCATCCGGAGAAGTCCCGCTTGCGGTAGATATTATCCGTCAGGAGCGAGATTCAAGATGACCCGGCAGCTCTTCGTTGCAGAACCACCAAAGACCTACAACAAGCTCCCGCCTATTGTCGTCGACTGTAGCCTGCTGGCAGCAATCCTGTTCGATGAACCGTCGAGAGACGAGGCGGTGGAAGTACTTTCAGGTAAGTCTCTGCATGTACCCAATCTCATTGACCACGAAATCGTCAGCGTCGCGGTCAAGAAAACCGAGGCTAATGACGGAGAGGTGGTAGCAAGGGGGCTAAACAGTTTTAGAAAACTCAAACTGGATCGCCATATCATCGATCATGAGTCCCAGTTCGAGCTTGCGATCAATCAGAAGCTGTCGGCCTACGATGCTGCCTATTTACATCTTGCCGTAGTCCTCAATGCACCTCTGGCTACCTATGATCGAGTATTGGCTTCTGCGGCTAGAAAAGTACTCGCGCAACGATAGGGAAGCATTGCTTAGTCACAAGCACCATCTACCGCGGCGTATACCAGACTGGCGATGAGTAAGCGCGCTCCTCTATGACTGGTGGCGGACTCTGCGGAAAGTCTACGCCATAGAACTTCGCATCGTAGACGGTCCATCGCGGCGTGGGGATCTGCAGCACTCTAACGTAATACACCGCGCGTTCGGTCTCGTCGAAGTCAGGGTCGCTCCAGGTAGCCGATAGCTCGGGACTGCCGATGGTGTTTTTGTAACTTGCATCTTCCAGGTTCACGGTAGAACCCACGGACGGCAGGCCATCGGCATCAATTTTTCGATGACCTGACCAGGCTACATCGTGGACTTTTTCCTGCAGCTTGCCGCTCTCATCACGCCAGCCCTTAATGATTTGCACACGATCAAGGTTGGCGCCCTCGGGATCTTTTGTGGCCCGAACCAGAAAAGTCGGTGCTTTACCATTCGTGCTTTCACTCCGGATCAGATCGCCGCCCATGGGAACACCAAGTCGATAACCGACTTCCGCGATATCAGGGCGATGCGCGTCGCTGTCAGCAAAGTCCCAGCCAGCGAAGAAGCGCAGAGTGATTCTAGGTCCGGTCGTGGCGTAAACCTCGCGCCGCTTCATCGCCGAGAAGATTGCCTCACGGGTGTTTTCTGTTGCCCAGACGGCAGCGTATCCGGAAGACGCCCAGTTCGCCTGTTTAGCGGGACGAAAACGACTCGGTTCGGAACCGCCCAGTTTGCCCCAGAAGTTGTCTTCATCGACGGAGGCAATACCGGTATGCGCATCGGTGGAGCCAATCATCCCGAACTTGTATGGGTTCACGCCAACGTTCGCTTCGATATCGAGACCGGTTTGCAACGCTGCACGGGCGTAAGAAGCGCGTGCTATATCTTCCACGGTGCGGTTGTCGTCTTTGCTAGCCTCGGGCTGCCAATAGCGATAGGTTTCGTGGTCAGCGAACTCGTCATCCGGAGAGATCAGCGGATAGGATTCACTATCCCCCTTGATCTGGGTGACCTCGATGATGGGTTCGATATCGGATCGGATACGTGCATAGTCAGTTGATATCGATTTGCCTTCAAAGGTAACCCGCCTGAACATGTTGCCGCGACTAAGGTTGCTATTGTGTGGAATGGCGATGACATCGCTGCCGGTGGTTTCCTTATAGCGTGTTAGAAGTGCCCAAAGATCCTCGGGGTTCTGGCTGTCGGCACTTGAGAATGGCGTTGTTTGCAGGGTGTCGGAAGGTCCGCCAACAAACAGCACATTGCGGTGTATGGGTGTCGGCGTGAATTCGTACCCGGCGAACGTTGTGAACGTCCCGGGATCGTTGTGACGTTCGGCGACGGCGACGACTTCCTGCCACACGTCGCGCTTGAATGATTCATCGATACCATAGTCATTGAACGCCACTGCCTTGGCGGCGCCAATCAACTTGCTGCCTGCGTCGTATTCTTCTTCAGTCGCTGACTTCAGTAGCTCTGAGGCCGTCGGTCGTCTGGCCAGTTTCTCGACCAGTTTCGGGGTTTCTTTCCCTCCCAGTACGCGGGGGTCTCCCGCGACCAGCGCCGGCAGGACGCCCATATTAGTGGCGTGGTCGGCCACCATCATAAAATCCAGAGGACGCCGTATCCTGACATCCTCGCCCCCGTCAGCTCGAATGGTCTCACCTTTGGCAAAGCGGTAGGCCTGATCCGGCTTGATGGTGGCACCGAACGAATACGCATCGCCGGAAAGATAGGTGTGCAAATGGGTGTCGCCCCAATACACGTTTTCCGGGTAGTCTCGGTCAACGTAGGGAGAGTAGGATCGCTGCGCCGCAAGGGGCATCGAGAAAGCAAGTATCGAAGTAAATAGTAGGATAGGTTTTTTCATGTGTGCCCCCCGTTGGTCAGAACTGATGCTACCAAAGTGCTGGTCCGGGAGCAGCACTTTTGTTGTTCACACAGGAAGACACGGAAGTAAGACGTTATGTCGACTGGATCAACAACTCGTACCACGCCGGACGCTGGGTGTTCCACGCTAATGGGGAGACGTCAGCCGACGATCCTACACCTTTCGCCAGCCGCCCAATGAGGGCAACCGCGTCGTCAGGCGTTTTGTATAGAAACTCGGATGGAAACAGCTCCGGGTATACAAGTCGATCCGGAACGACGGGACTACACCCCGTTGCCACTGCTTCCAGCACAGCGAGCCCCTGAAACTCGTGCAGGGCTGTGGATAGCACGACGTGACTCCGAGCTAGCAGACTCAGATATTCGGCCCGCGACGGGATGAAACCGGTCTCGCCGAGTCTGCCATGGTGTCGCAGTAGTTCCATAACCGTGGTGATCATCTCGGGCACCTCACGAAACTGCTGTCCGATCAGGTGGAGCGTAAAGTCTATTTCGGTATCGAGCAGAGAGGTAGCGATGTCGTGTAATTCGGATAGCCCCTTGTCGTACTCCCAGCGATGATTCCACACGATGGACACGCCCTCGGCTGGCTTGCGAGCATCCATTATGAATAGATTGTCATCCAATGGCACCGGCAGCACGACGGCATTTTCGCTGAGCTTTTCGACAATGCCTGGTGGCACATGGTCTGGCATACGCGCCAGCAGCGTCTGCACGCCGGTAATAAAAGTGTCACGGTTGTATGCCGAGTTGAACACCAGATGATCGGCCGCCAGCGCTGAGTAGAGGCTGGTGATCTGACGCTCAACTGCACCTTGATCGCTCCGGCCCGGTGGGTAGGCGAATTGGTTCTCATGAAAATAGAGCACGGTTGGTACACCCGCGAGCTTTGGCTGCATACCCTTGAGTGCACTCAGATCGGTCATGGACGTTGCCAGCACGAGATCGTAGGGCTCGGCCAACGTCGGATCAAAAGCCAGGCTCAGGCTATTGCCCCGGTGGCGCCATGAAAAATATCTGGGCGGCAACGTTACGACCTCGAAGGTCAGTTCGGGGAACTCGCGCACGATACCCTCATGCCATTGACGATGGCTCAGTGCATCGTAAGGAGAGATGATCAGTATTCGTTTGTTCATTGCATCTCTATCGTGCGGGGTCTGACCCCGCAATGCGGGCAGCTTTTTCCTTGTCGTACCACCAGCCATCGGGAAAGGGCGTCACGTACATATCGTCTGGAATATTGGGACGACCGAACTTATCCCAGTAGACGATACGTGTATCTCCGAGAATCTCTAATGGGAACTGGTAATAGTGCCACAACAGGACCCGGTCGAGTGCGCGCAAAGTAACAAAAAAACTATCGGGGTCGGTTGCACCCAGTGCCATATCCACTAGCGCATCGATGGTCGGGTGGTTTATTCCTGACGGATTCCAAAAGGGGGTTGACCCAGAGTGAAAGTAAGGTCGTAGCTGCCAGGAAGGTGGCGCTTCGAAGTAACCGCTGGTCAGGACGGTATCAAAGTCACCTTCTCGGCGTCGATGGGTATAACGGGTCGACTCAACCAGGCGGATGTTTGCATCAATGCCCAGCATGGTGAGTGCGCTGACGTAGGGCAACAGAATTCTCTGGCTGGTCTGTGAAGCGGTCAGAAACTCGATGGCTAGTGGATTTCCGTCTTCGTCTACCTGGATGCCATCTCTTATCTCGTAGCCTGCTTTCGTGAGGAATCGCCTGGCTATAGATAAACCTTGAGGGTCGACGCCAATACCATCGGAAGAAGGATAGGAGAAGACACTGTTAAATACTTCATCTGGTAATTGCTCACGATGTGGTTCAAGGAGCGCCAGTTCTGCCTCGTCAGGTAAGCCTGATGAGGCGAACATGGAATTTGCGAAGAAGCTATCAGCTCGTTTGAGCTCCCCGCCGTGAAGCGCGCGGTTTTGCCACTCGAAGTCGAAGGCATAAGCTATGGCTTTGCGCACCAGTGGATCATCAAAAGGTTGTCGCCGCGTATTGAGTATCAGGCGATACCGTGAGCCGCGCAGAGCGCCGGAGGGTAGTGTCCCTTTGATAAGCCATCCCTTTTCGCTCGCAGGAACATTGTAGGATGCGAGCCAATGGCGCGAGTCTGACTCGCGCCATACGTCAATGTTTCCTGTACGCAGCGCCTCGCGGGCAACCGTTGCGTCGAGATAGCGTTCGTAGCGAATCGTATCGAAATTGAACTTGCCGCGATTCACTGGCAGGTCACGGGCCCAATAGTTAGCAACCCTCTCGTACCTGAAGAATTTTCCCGGTGAGTATGCGACCAATTCGTACGGCCCACTTTGTAAGGGGATCTCTCTTGTGGGTTCCGTTACGTCGCGTTCACCCCAGTAACTCACCGGAATTATCGGGATGTAGCTGATGATGCGCATCTGTTTGGCGACATCAGAATCACCATGAATGACAACAGTCAGTGGATCTGGCGTTTCGACCTCGGTGATCCAACTGAGCACTGGTGCCCAGCCTGTGGCCATAATGTTGGTGCGGTAGGTGTTGAGGGACAAGCTAACGTCCGCGGAAGTAATGGGGGACCCATCGTGCCACCTGGCTTCGGGTCGCAGCCTGAATGCAAGGCTGTGTGTGTCGGCACTGATGGCGACGGATTCGGCGAGGCTGGCGTAATAGCCGGAGGGTTCATCACCCGCGCGCTCCAGAAGGTGATCATAGGATCGGATAAAGCCGGATGGCTTATAGGCTGGCGAAACGGTATTGAATGCATAGGTGTAGGGCAGTACCAGCATTCCGCCCTTTGGCGCATCGGGGTTAACGTGATCGAAATGCGTGAAGTCCGGAGGGTACTTCAGCTCGTAGTTGGGGATCTGTGAAATACCATGGCGAAATTTGAGCGAATCAGGTCCGGCGACTGCCGGGGCTAACTGTTGCGTCCAAAGGACAAGCAACAGTTGCACAGTCACCCGATTCGCCATAACACCCCGATCAGATCCTACCGAGCATCTACTTCTCCTCGAAGGCGAGCGCTCGTACCCAGGTTGCGTCCATCTTTTCTACGTTCAGGGGAACGCCAAAGTAGATGCATCGTTCACTGGTCAGGTTTTCAATGTTCACCAGCGGGTATGCGATAGGCACATTGTTGCCTAACAGGTGTCGGTGGGTAGGGCAGTTGTGTGGTTCTTCGTCCTGGTAGGCACTTTCCCACATGATCCCCGGAAACTGCACAGCCAGTAGTTTGATTTTCTTTTCCAGAGCCAGGAATTTACAGGTATGTTCAGGCAACCAGGGTTGTTCCATTCCGCGGAATGGACTGGCGATCATCAGAATGTCACCCTCTCTGACTCTTTCAAAATGCTCCGGCTGAAGCGCCTGTCCACGAATAACCTTCTCACCCTCTTTTGCGGGAACAACAGTCGCCCAGTTCTCCGGTTCGGTTTCGATGGGTTCAAGATCTGTAAAGTTAAATACCGACGCTTCGCCAAAAAAGGTATCAACCGGATATTCCCACAGTCCCTTCATGTCATCGGGCAGATAGTCCCAGAGATCAATATGACCTTTGCCCGCTTCAGTGTGGGCACCGTGGTGTCCGCTATGTCGACCAATCGGCCAGTAGGGGTCGCCTTGTTTGGCTCCCACCAACGTATATAAGGTGCGGTCATACTCTGCGACACCTTCCTCCAGGATCCAGGGTAGTCCGTAGGGGTCCTTGGTGCCTTCTTCAATCGATCCGTCCAATCGGGTGACTCTTGCGGTCAGTCTGGGGCTGAGTTCAGTGACCTTGTAGTCGTTAAAATTAATCATTTGTTTTTGTTCCTTGTCTCTGTAGATGGTCTCTGTAGATGGTCTCTGTCGATAGTCTCTATCGGTATTCTAACAATGCCATCCAATTGCACGGGT